>VOFD01000945.1_pt1 | contig 128962 bp, 117 predicted proteins | sample 5384101 | NCBI WGS metagenome assembly VOFD01 (sample SAMN12384723, study PRJNA508395) | human gut metagenome | isolation source: healthy gut C | host: Homo sapiens | reverse complement strand
CAAATGACGGTGTAAATTATACTCCTGTCTGTGATTTGAAGCCTGTATACCGGGCCCTTGGAGGCTGGCGTTTGAAAACTCTTTCATTTCCGGCAGTTACAGGTAAATATTTCCGATTGAACTTGCACGACTGGTGGGAGAAGAATGATTCCAGTCCTGAAATGCAGTTGGCCCATGTTGTGTTACAATCGACTGCCAAACTTGATGAGTATGAAGAAAAAAGCCGGCTTTTTATCCGGAATACATAGATAAGGATCAGACCCCTCCCTACAGTGCCAAAGAGTCGATAGATGCTTCGCGTATTCTCAATATCAGCGATAAGATGGATAAGGATGGTATTCTTCGCTGGGAGGTTCCCGAAGGTGACTGGATGGTGATGCGTTTCGCTTACGTGCCTACTGGCGCATCAATTAAACATGGTCGTCGGAATCTGATGGGGCGCGAGTGCGACAAACTCTCTGCTGCGGCTGCGGAGCTCCAGTGGAGAAATTATGTAGGGGTTATTCTTGATTCGCTGAAAGTATCCGGTAACTATAACCTTGCGGGTATGGTAATGGATAGTCATGAAGCGGGATCGCAGAACTGGACGAATAATTTTATTGAGGAGTTCACCCGTCGGCAAGGATATGATCCGACCTTATATCTTCCGGCTATGATGGGTTACATCATCAATGATGTGCAAACCTCAAACGATTTTCTATTTGATATCCGGCGAAATATTGCCGACATGATCTCTGATAACTATTTCGGTACATTTGAACGGCTGTGTAAGGAGAATGGGCTGACCTTGACAGCGCAAGCTATCGGAAACGCTCTCTGTATCCCCCGCTGATCCGATTCAGGCTAAAAAGTAAGGTAGCCAAACCACAGGGGGAATTCTGGCCTATCCAGCCTGACGGTATGTACGATATCAAAGAATGCTCTTCATCGGCACACCTCTATAATAAGTACATTGCATCGGCCGAAGCCTATACCGATGCCAAATATAGTCATTCTACCGCTGATCTGAAGACATTGGCTGATTATGCTTTTGCATGGGGAATCAATGAATTTGTTATTTGTGCTTCGGCCTACCAGCCTTGGCTGAATCGTTATCCGGGTAATACGGGTGGGGGAAGGCACTATTGTCTCAACCGTAACAATACATGGTGGGAGTATAGTGCTCCATTTTGGGATTATCAGGCCCGCATTGCCTATGTGATGCGAAAAGGGAAGCCGGCCATCGACTTATGCGTTTATTTGGGAGGAAACGCTCCGGTCAAGATATTGACCTATAAGCTTCCGGATATTCCGGGTGGTTATGATTTCGATGCTTTTACATCGGACGCCCTTCTCACCCGTATGTCGGCCCGAAACAACCGGATCATGCTTCCTGACGGAACGGGATACAATATGATGGTTCTGCCGAGGGATGGAGATATCACATTGGATGCCTTACGAAAAATAGCAGGAATGGTGAAACAGGGAATCCGGGTGTATGGCCCTAAACCGGGTGCACATTTCGACTCTAACCGTGATACCGGTAAACAGGCGGAATATACTGTCTGGCCGATGAACTGTGGGGAGAAAATCCAGCTTCTCAAGGTTTCAATCAGGTTGGTAAAGGGGTTGTTTATTGGGGGATGCCTTTGGCGGAAGCTATTGAAAAGGCGTCTATTATTCCTGATATCTCAATGCAAACCGGTAATACCAAAGATAATATGATTTATTTTGCCCATCGGAAACTGGCCGATGCAGATCTTTATTTTATGGCTAATCGTAAGGACTTGCCCGAGGAGACTACTTTTACGTTCCCTGTTAACAGAAAAATTTGCAGAACTGTGGAATCCGGTTACAGGTGAACGTTATTCTTTTACTGGTAGAAAAAGCAAGGATGGCAGTACAAGTGTTGATCTTTGTATGGCTCCGCGCGAAGCTTTTTTTCGTTGTTTTCACGGACAAGCAGGAAAAAACTGCCGGCTATGAAATGGTATCAGCCGACGAACCGGTCGGAAACGATAAAAGGAAGTTGGGAGGTGTATTTTGATCCCGTCTGGGGCGGACCGGGAAAGGTCGTTTTTGATGAACTATGTGATTGGACATCAAGTACCGACCCCAGAATTAAATATTATTCCGGTACGGCAGTGTATAAAAAGACGATACAATGCAATCCTTCAAACGACCGGATTTATCTTGATTTAGGAAATCCGGGACTCATCGCCCGCGTATTCGTTAATTCTCAGGAAGCCGGTGTAGTATGGTGTTCTCCATGGAATCTGGACATTACTAAATATCTGACTCATGGCGAAAACAAATTAGAAATACACGTGGCAAATTCACTGATGAACCGTATGATTTATGATGCATCTTTACCCGAAGAGAAAAGGGTTACTTATGCCTATCCTGCCATTGTTTCGGAGGGCGATCCTTTGGTGGCGTCAGGATTGAAAGAGGTAAAAATTGTAAGAGAAAGTCGTGATTAAATACATTAATGAGATAATATGGTGTCAATAAAATATTCTTGTTTTTCTTTTTTTGCTTCTTCTGTCTACATTCATTTATGGGGATGAGAACCGGACTAAACTTGCAGGATTGAAAGACGCGTTGTATGGTTTCGAGTATCTGCAAGATTCTACCCGGACGAAAGTTTGGTGGTTTCATGGTGAAACTGTGACTACCCGTGCGGGTATTACAGCCGATCTGGAGGCTTTTCATAAACAAGGAGTAGGCGGCGTGGTTTATTATGACCAGACCCATGGCAACTGTGAGGGAGCTTTTCAGGCTTTTTTCTCCCGAATGGTGGGAGATGTTGGTTTTCGCTTCACAGGAGGCAAAAAGACTGGGATTAACTTTTGAAACACATATTTCCAATGGATATGTGGCTGGGGGGCCATGGATAACACCTGCGCTGGGGATGCAGAGATTGACTTCGGTGGAGACAATAGTGGATGGCGGAAAAGACTTGGAGTTTTCGCTTCCTGTTCCTGAAGCACGCTCTGATTATTATAAAGATGTGGCTATATTAGCTTTTCCGTATCAGAGGGAAATACATGATGACAGTCGTGTCTTGAAGCCGGTGATAACTTGCAATAAGGCGGACATAGATGCTAAAGCATGTTTCTCGTCGTCAAAACAATTATCCGTAATTCCTGTACAAAAACCGGGAGAGTCTGTTTATATGACGCTTGATTTTGGAAAACAGTTCACAGCACGTTGCATTACCTATTCAATGGCTCCCAGAGGGAAAGCGGCTACTGATGCCATGAATGTGCCAAGTCCCCCTACAGAGGAATTTGTAGGAACGGGTTTCCGGGTTCTGCTAAATCTGGGAGAATTGGAAGTTTCTGATGACGGACTAACTTTTAAAAAAGTATGTGATTTGAAGCCTGTTTATCTTGCTCTTGGGGGATGGAAACAGAAGACTCTTTCTTTTCCGGCTGTAACAGGACGATATTTCCGTTTGAATCTGCATGATTGGTATGAAAAAAAGGATCGGAAACCGCATCTGGAGCTTGGGCAGGTGGTCTTGTCTTCTCGTGCCTGCATTGACCAATGGGAGGAGAAAGCTGCTCTGACCTCTGCATATATTGAAAATGATTTTACGCCTTCTTATCAAAAAAATGAAATCATAGACCCTGATCGGATAGTGGATCTTACGGAGCAGACAGATTCATTGGGGACAGTACGCTGGAAAGCTCCTGCCGGTAAATGGGTAGTAGTACGTTTTGCCCATGTTCCAACGGGTGGAAGGACCAAACATGGACGTAAGAACATGATTGGTTTAGAATGTGACAAGCTATCTGCCGTTGCTGCAGAGGCACATTGGAATCATTATCTGAAACACATTGCCGATTCGATAGAAGCTCATGGCGGACATTTGGACGGAGTGGTGGTAGATAGTCATGAAGCTGGTTCGCAGAACTGGACATCGGGATTTGAAAATGACTTTCTGCGTTTGCGTGGGTATGATTTAAGAAAGTATCTGCCGACATTGGCCGGATATGTAGTAGAATCACGCGAAGTGTCGGATGGATTTCTGTATGATATGCGGCGTACTATTGCGGATTTGACAGTAGAAAAATATTTCGGAACATTTCAGCGTTTGTGCAAAGAGCGTAATCTGATACTTACATCGCAGGATTTTGGCGCACTTTGTATGGCAGGCGACCCTATTCTGGCTAAGGGAAAAGTGCAGAAACCTCAAAGTGAATTTTGGGGGCATCATCCTGACGGGAACTATGATATAAAGGAGTGCTCATCGGCTGCGCATATGTATGGCAAACCTATTGCATCTGCCGAAGCCTTCTCTGATGTGAAATTTAGCCAGTCATTGGCAGAACTCAAACAATTGGCTGATTATGCTTATGCTTTTGGTATCAATGAATTTGTCGGGTGTGCCTCTTCCCATCAACCTTGGCTTGATAAGCTGCCCGGAAGCACTGGCGGAGGGCGTCATTATGCATTGAACCGTACTAATACCTTTTGGGAATATAGCCGGGATTTCTGGGATTATCAGAACCGGTCTTCTTTCCTTATGCGGCAAGGCATGTCTGTCATAGACTTATGTTTGTATCTGGGTGATAATGCCCCGGTTAGAATCCTGACTCATCGTCTTCCTGTCATACCGGCGGGGTTTGATTTCGATGCTTTCTCAACTGATGCATTGTTTACCCGTATGGAGGTAAAAGAAGGGCGTATTGTATTGCCGGATGGCGTGAGTTATCAGATGATGGTATTGCCGCGAAATGGAGAAATAACACTGGAGGCTTTGCGTAAGATTGCTTCTTTGGTGCAAGCTGGTGCATCTGTTTATGGAACACGTCCACAACGTTCAGGTACATTGCATGATTTGGAACATATGGTTGAATATGAAGAATTGGTCAATATGATGTGGGGAAGGAATAACACTCCTCAAGGATGTAGTCATTATGGCAAAGGAACTGTTTACTGGGGGATGTCTTTGACTGATGCAGTATCGAAAGCGGGGATGATGCCGGATGTTACTGTACCTGAAAAAAGGAAGTTTTATTATGCCCATCGCACTCTTTGGGATGAAATTTATTTTCTGGATAATCATGAAGATACTCCTTTGGCGCATACATTTATTTTCCGTACTAGTAAAAGGTATGCTGAACTATGGAATCCTGTGACAGGAAAGCGTTATTCATTACAGAGTACTCTTACAGCTGACGGTCGTATTTCAGTCCCTTTGCAGATGGCTGCCCGCGAATCTTACTTTGTCATTTTCAGTGATGCGCAGAGCACAAGTCAATTGCCCGTGAAAGAGTGGAATATGCAGGAGAAGAAAACTTTTATTCAGGGAGATTGGACTGTAGACTTTTCCGAAAAGCTCGGTGGTCCCGGTAAGGTTGTTTTTACTGCGTTGACGGATTGGACTAGCCATAAGGATGAACGTATCAAGTATTATTCCGGTACGGCTGTTTATCGCCATAATCTGATGATGGACGACAAGCGGTCTGAATCGCGGTATTTGCTGCGTTTTGCCAAGCTTGCCTCCATTGCACGCATCGTGTTGAACGGGCGGGAAGTCGGTACGGTGTGGTGTTCGCCTTGGGAAATAGATATTACGGAAGCTCTGGAGACAGGGGAAAATAAACTGGAGATTTATGTAGCAAATTCTCTGATGAATCGCATGATTGGAGATTCTATGCTGCCTGAAGATCAACGTATCACTTATTCTGCTACTTCTATAGCAACACCCGGAATGTCATTGATACCTTCAGGTATTATAGGATCTGTACAGTTGGTTCGGCAGATGTCTGCGTCCAATTCTTCTGATAAATAAAAGATGATAATATTTGATTTACTATTGTTTATGAAAAATGTGTGCTTGAATAGAAAATACATTACAACATTCTGTTTGCTTCTGACGAGTTGCTATACGCTTACTGCACAAGAATGGCCGGAAATACAACCTGAAGCCCGTCCCGCTACCCGTTGGTGGTGGATGGGGAGTGCAGTAGATGAGGTTAATCTAACCTATAACTTAGAAGAATATGCTAAAGCCGGATTGGGAGGGGTGGAAATCACTCCAATCTATGGGGTACAAGGTAATGATGCCAATAATCTCTCTTTTTAAGTCCTGAATGGATGAAGATGCTCCGGCATACCCAAGATGAGGGAAAACGACTGGGAATAGAGATAGATATGAATACCGGGACGGGATGGCCGTTCGGCGGACCGGAGGTCGATATGAAGGATGCGGCCACCAAGGCTATCTTTCAGTCTTATCAGGTGAAAGGAGGTGAGGCAGTCAGTCTTGATGTCAGTGTTCGGGATAAAAGACAAAAGCCAGTGGCTCATTTGAGTTGCGCCATGGCTTATTCCGACAAAAAACATTGTCTGAATCTGACTTCCTACGTACATGATGGAATACTGCAATGGCAGGTTCCCGAAGGTAAATGGGAGATTGTCGTGCTCTATGTGGGCAAGACTTTTCAGAAGGTGAAACGTGCTGCACCGGGTGGAGAAGGGTATGTAATGAATCATTTGGACCGGGATGCGGTCAAGCGGTATTTCTCTAAATTCGACAGGGCTTTCCGGGAGAACAAGATGGTTTATCCACATACATTCTTTAATGACTCTTATGAAGTATATGGAGCAGACTGGACGCCCGATTTTCTGGAGCAATTCGCCAGACGGCGTGGTTATAAACTGGAAAACCATTTCCTCGAGTTTCTGGATCAGGGTCGTCCGGATATTACTGCCCGCATTGTTTCCGATTATCGCGAGACAATATCCGAACTTCTCATCGAGAATTTCAGCAAGCAGTGGACTGCCTGGGCACATAGTCATGGAAGCATTACCCGCAATCAGGCGCATGGTTCTCCTGCTAATCTGATTGATACATATGCTTCTGTGGATATTCCCGAGTGTGAGGGTTTCGGACTTTCTCAATTCCATATCCAAGGATTACGCCAGGATTCATTGACCCGTACCAATGATTCCGACCTGTCGATGTTGAAGTATGCTTCTTCTGCCGCACATATTGCCGGAAAACCGCTTACTTCCTCGGAGACATTTACTTGGCTCACCGATCATTTCCGTACTTCGCTTTCACAGTGTAAGCCGGATATGGATCTGATGTTCCTGTCGGGAGTTAACCATATGTTCTTTCATGGTACGCCTTATAGTCCTAAAGAGGCTAAATGGCCGGGATGGAAGTTTTATGCTTCTATTAATATGTCACCCGCCAACAGCATTTGGAAAGATGCTCCTGCTTTTTTGAATACATCACACGCTGTCAGTCTTTCCTTCAGATGGGAAAACCGGATAATGATTTTCTGCTTTATCTTCCTTTATACGATATATGGCAGGAGCAGCCCGACCGTTTGTTACTTTTTACTATCCACCATATGGCCAAACGTGCGCCGAAGTTTATCGAAACAGTCCATACGATTACAAAAAATGGATATGATGTAGATTACATATCCGATGCTTTCGTTCAAAGTACCCGTTGTCGGGATGGAAAGCTGATTACAGAAGGTGGAGCGTCTTACAAAGCACTTATTATTCCGGCTGTCAAACTTATGCCGGAACGTGTGCTTCAGCATCTTCTGAAATTGGCAGAGGAAGGGGCGACCCTTATTTTTATAGAGAACTATCCCGAGGATGTACCGGGCTATGGTCAATTGGAGAAACGTAGAAAGAACTTTGCCGGATGGAGAAAACAACTTCCGTCTATTTCTACTTTTGACAGTACGCTTTCCACACCTTATCAGAAGGGGACGATTATTACAGGGAAAGATTATGGGTCTGCATTGGCTAAGAGCCTTGTTTTTCCTGAAGAAATGAAAGTTCTCCATGGTCTGCCATATATCCGTCGTTCCAATGATAAAGGTTATCATTATTTTATATCTTCCTTACAAAGCCGGGGAGTTGATGATTGGGTAACGCTTAGCGTATCTGCCGAAGATGTAATGTTATTCAATCCGTTGACCGGAGAAAAAGGAAAAGCACAGACCCGGATACAAAACGGGCGGATACAAGTACGATTGCAATTACGCTCCGGAGAAAGCGTCATCCTGCAAACTTTCAATCAACCGCTCAATCAGGTGGAAAAGTGGAATTATATTCAGGAACACCCTGTCAGCCTCTGTCTCGACCATAATTGGAAATTGCATTTCATAGAAAGCATTCCTGCAATAGAAGGAGAGTTTTCAATAGATACTCCTTCTTCATGGACGGAGATAGGGCATCCGGATGCTGCTGTTACGATGGCTACCGGAGTCTATACCAATGAAATACAACTTCCGGAAATCTCTGCTGACGACTGGATACTGGACTTGGGCGATGTGCGTGAAAGTGCCCGTGTACGTATCAACGGTCAGGAAGCAGGAGTAGTCTGGGCTGTTCCTTTCCGACTAAAAGTGGGGAAGTGGCTTAAACCCGGTAAAAATATCATTGAGATAGCAGTGACCAACTTACCCGCTAATCGTATCAGTGATATGGATCGCCGGGGAGAAAACTGGCGTATTTTCCATGACATCAATATGGTAGGCTTGAATAATAACCATAATCCTTATAGCAATTGGCAATCATTACCTTCGGGGCTGAACGGGATGGTGAAGTTGATTCCCATTAATTGTCAATAGACAAATTAAGCCGCGCAGGAGTGTGTATTTCCGAACTTTTGTCCATACATTGGTATCTGAATCCAGCTCAATTTTATGCATAGCGGTTACTTTTGTGCAGTGATTATAAGCAACTTTGGCATTTTAAATGGTTCTGATGTCAATAGTCGGCTTTTGGAATGAACTGACAGAACCTACCTTATTTTTTAATGAGAAACAATGAAGAGCAAAGGAGCGTTTGGCATGTGCCGTTTAAGTTTGCGTTCCTATTTATTATTTGTTTGATGGCGTCCTATCTACTTCATGCTGTCGAAATACCAACCAAGAACAATGTCGGTCCATCTTTTATGACCGATACTATTGGAAGAATTGACGCACCATTCCATATGCCGCAATTGCAGCGACCGCAGTTTCCTGACCGCAAGATGGTGGTGAAGATGAAGAAACGTGGACTTTCCACTTCGGATATCCAAAATGTGATAGACAAGTTGGCGGATGATGGTGGCGGAACTGTGGTTATACCATGTGGTAAATGGAAAACAGGGAGAATTATTCTCAAGAGTAATATCAATCTTGAAATTCAAGAGGGGGCAGAGTTGGAATTTAGTGGATTTATTAAGGATTATCTGCCTGTGGTTTTTACCCGTGATGAGGGTATTGAAATCTATTCTCTTGGCGCATTTATTTATGCTTGTGATGCCGAGAATGTAGCTATTACCGGTAAAGGGCGTATTATTGGTCCTTCAACAGACTGTGAGATTTTCCGTATCAATAAGGAGAAAGCTTTGCATATTGAAAAGGTTGTAGGTGACAAACTTTTAGCGGAGCGTATTTACGATGGCATCAAAAACGCAGAAGTGTTTTTACCGAAGACCATTGCTCCTATCAACTGTAAGAATGTACTGATTGAGGGAGTTACTCTTGACCAGGGACTTTATTGGAATATCGTTCCGCAATATTGTGAGAATGTGATTATCCGGGGTGTCACTGTAACGAGTTTTGGACATGGACGTACGGATGGCATTGATGTGGAGTCGAGCCGTAATGTATTGATAGAATATTGCTCTTTGATTGTTCGGATGATTGTTATACAATCAAGTCGGGACGTGGTGAGGATGGAATGAAAATAGGACAGCCATCCGAGAATATTGTTATCCGTTATAGTATTGCGAATCGTGGTGCCGGTGGCATTGTTTGTGGGACAGAAACGGCCGGAGGCATCCGTAATGTATATATGCACGATTGTGTGTTTGACGGAACTGACCAGGGCGTTCCGTTTCAAGACGCTTCGTCCGCGTGGAGGCGGTGCAGAGCAGATCTATATAGAACGGGTGAGGGCCAGACTGAATGGTGCCGCTTTCTATTGCAATATGCTTGGCTCCATCAAATGGGGAGGAGATTTGGCTAAACGCTTCCCCGCACGCAAGATAGATGAATTTACACCTGATTTTCGTGCAATAAAAATAAATGATGTTATAATTGAGGACTGTTGCAATCTGATTGATGTGGATGCATTACCCGAACGTCCGCTCGCCAATGTATACATCAGCGGTATCACCGCTAACTGCAAAAATTTTGGAAAAATGCGTGATGTATCATCGTTCACAATCAAGAATGCAAGGATTACAACTGTTGATCCGGTTTTGACAGTCGATGGTTGCAATGGTGTGATATTGCTCGACGTTAAAAATATGGATTCAAACAAGCCTATTCAAATTAACTATGAGGGTGAGAAACAGGATTCGGTGTTAATGCAGGATTATCCGTTGACTTATCATTCGATAAAGCCCGGTCAGTTATGGCTTGATACCAATGGTAACCCCATTCAGGCACATGGTTTCCAGATGTTCGAGAAAGAAGGGACCTAGTATTGGTATGGTGAGAATAAAGAATACACCACTTTGGGCAGTAATGTCTGGACTTATGGCATCCGTTGTTATCGTTCGCGCGATTTCTACAATTGGGAAGATTGTGGACTGATTATTAAACCTGATACGGTAAATCCATTGTCTCCGCTACACTATTCGCAGACGCTCGACCGTCCTCATATCATATATAATGAGAAAACCGGTAAATACGTATGTTGGATAAAGAGTATGGATACTGACGGGTATTTTGTCATTCTTCAGGCTGATGATTTTCTGGGGCCTTATGAATATGTGCGTTCGCTGAAACCCGGAGGCTATGGTGTGGGTGACTTTGATATGTATGCCGATCCGGAGACAGGGAAGGGTTATGTATGGTTCGAACGTCCTCATTGGGAGATGATATGTGCTCAACTTACTGACGATTTCCTGAACATAACTTCCGGCTATTCCAAGCATTTTGTCGGACTTCGTCCGCCTTTCACTCGTGAGGCACCTACTCATTTCATGCACGAAGGTAAACACTACCTCTTTTACATCGGGTACCACCGGGTATGTACCGAATAAATCGCTGGTTACGTCGTTTGATGATTTTCATGGAGAATACGTTGATCTTGGTAATCCGCATCCTGCTGATAAATATGAATCTTCATTCTTTTCACAGATTACCGATGTGATTAAAATTCCGGGAAAAAAATCTGTATGTGGCTTTGGCTGATCGTTGGTTACCAGAACTGACCGATACGGATATTCCCATACGAACGGCAAAGAATAAGGAAAAGCATTATGTCAATCACCAGCCGTTTCCCAAAGACTTTAGTGAACCTAAGACAAGAGACAAGCGTAATCTACGGCGTACTAAATGGGATGTGACTTTCAATGCAACCTATGTATTTTTACCTATTACATTTAAGGATGGCGTGCCGCAGATAGAATGGCTTGATGAATGGAAGATCGAAGATTATGAGAATTAAATTTTGTTTAATTTATAATGTGAATGTATGAAAAACATGTATTTATGGGTGGCAATATCTTTGATGTTTTTGGCCGCTTGCAATAATGAAGACGAAGCAGTGAGCACGGATCCGATGGACTATCCAGCTGAAATTCGTGGAGTGGTGAAAGATTATGCTGCCACTGAAACTACTAAAACCGTCTCTTCCATTTGGACTGAAGGAGACGCAATCGGTGTGACTACGGCTGCAGGAATCTCTAAGATTTCTTACATCATGACAGATGACCGTAATGTCAAATATGCGTATAATGCAGAAAAAGATGTTTTTCAGGTAGTCAGTAAAGAGGAGAGGATCATACTATTTATTTTAAAGGTCCTTATACGATGAGTATGACAGCATATGCTCCCTATACTGGTGAGAGAGGAACGTTGGCAGGAGTGATACAAGCTTCCACCACATCCGAGAAACAAGTTGGTACGGCACGGGCTACTATTGATTTCCTGTATGCCGAAGGTGGCGGCTCTCAAACGAATCCGAGAGTTGAGTTTCAATTCTTTCATAAGATGTCTCAATTGGTGTTGGCTTTCAAAGCGGGTGGCGGTCTTGAGTTGGATGATATCTCTTATACATTGAAAAATATCATATTGGACGGTTCTTTTGATACATCTGCCGGAAGTGTCGCTTCAGGTAAGACTACAGGGAATATCAATATGTCGTTGGCTAAAGGTAAAGAGATGAACTCTTCGGTGATCGTTTTTCCACAGAAACTGGCTTCTACTCTTCTTCTTGAACTGGCTATGGGAGGTAAAACTTATGCCCAGCCTATTGGGAATGGTATTGATCTGATTTCTGGTAATACGTATATTTTTGATGTAACGATTGCTCCTCAATCGATGACTGTCAGTCCGGCCAAGATAGAGGATTGGATATGGGGTGAAAATAGTGACCATTATGTGATTGCCGGTGAAAGTGAATAAGGTAAGTTAATTATAAACGAAAATATTATGAGAAAACAGAATGTATGGGCTTTGTGCCTGATGGGGATGGCCTGTCTGGTATCCTGTAATAATGAGCAAGAGTTTTCCTATATGAAGACTGATTCTCCGCTGAATCTGACCGCTGTACAAGTGAAGCAATCGGTGCAGTCGCGTGCCAGTTCAGATAATCAATGGATAGGTGATGGTACGGAACACGTTTCTGTCAGCGATGGAAGTGATGCTGCTACTTATACGGTGGTAAATGAGAATGGAGAGCTTCAATGTTCCGATGAGAACAATCAGCTGTACTGGGCGTCAGCTACAGAAGAGCAGACGGTAACTGCCTGGTATCCTGCTACTGCGGATAATAAGTTATGGGAAAGTTGGACTGTTAAAAGTGATCAGTCGGGTGACGGTTATCAACAGTCGGACATGATGTATGCTAATACAAAGGTGGCTTTACAGGAAGCCATGTGTTGCCTTTCCGCCATCAGACAGCTAAAGTGATTGTGCATTTACTTAAAAATGAGGTGATGGCTGAAGAACTTGCCGGAGCAACGGTGACAATTAAAAATGTAGCACTTCAGGGAAATGTAAACGAAGGTGCTTTGATCCGAAACGAACAGGCTGGGGTTGAGGATGTGAATCCTAAAGCCGTATCTCCAATGAAAGACTATTTGGCGTCTTATGAAGCATTGTTGATACCACAGTTGGTAAAGATAAAGTCTTTATTGAAATAAAGACGACCGGCGGTAAGACTTTTACTTATAAGCCCAAAGGTAATGAAGGATTGCTTGAAGGGACCTATCAGAATATTTATTATGTGACAGTCGGTAAACCGGGCATTTCTGTTGTAGTCGAAAGAGGCGGTCTGCAATGGGGACAGGAAGGAGAAGACCAGATTGTTGATATGACCCATGAATAAGAATCCACATGTTTTAGTAATCAGAAAAAAAGAATCATTATGAAATTCTATAAATACTTATCATTGGCTGTTTTGTTTGCCCTGACTTTGGCTGCTGGTGGTTGCTCGCAAGAAGATAACTTTCCGGACGCTAATGGAAATATGGTTATCAATGTGTATGATGCCGGAATGGAAGCTGTTGGCGGAAATTCACGTGCTGTGACAGACGAAAATTATACTACTGTATTTGAAACAGGAGATTGTATCGGACTTTTTGCCATAAAGGACGGGGCGGTCTGGAATAATATGAATAATGTCAAAGTAACTTATACTGAAAACGGGACCTGGGCTTCGGAGATTGCGCTGCAATATGATGACGAGCAGGAAGGAGTTGCTTATTATGCCTATTATCCTTATCAGGATGGCAAAACTTATCAATCTGGTACGATAGAGAATTTTCTTACGAAAATGGCAAATAAATGGACTCCGGCAGCAGACCAATCGGATAAAGATAAATTCGCTGCCTCTGACTTGATGACGACAACTGAACCTTCATCAGTTATTCAGGAAGGAAGCGGACAGTTTACAATTCGTTTGTCTATGAAGCATCGTATGGCTATGAGTGTGTTGGTAATGCCTGAAACGGAATATAAATTCTCGGATGAGACATTGAATGAGATTCCTTATATTGCCAAAGAGCATGCATCTATGTTTTATATGACTTCTGTGAGTGATGAAAATGTAGTGAGACCTTATCTGGCTGATGATGGTTCTTATCGCTTGATTATAAAACCGTCTGATGCAAACAGTCTGATTGTTACCCAAGGCACTTACAATGATAAAAAGTATGAATTTACAGCTTCTATAAATGAGGGGAAATACCAACGATTTTTATTAGGTGGTGGAAAGAAGATTGTTGAACATGAGCTGAAAGTGGGTGATTTCTATTGTTCGGACGGTAGTATCGTTTCGGGGAATGCAGAAGAAGTACCGGAAAATTGTATAGGTATTGTCTATTATGTAGGAAATCCACAGCCTTCGGTATTGTATCCGGAAAAGGTAAGTACGGATGGTTCGCAGCCTTTTGATGAGGCACACGATGCATTGAGACGTGATCACCCTTCATGTGTGCATGGATTGGTTTATGCGTTGGATTATGCAAATGATGTGATTAAACTTTTTGGAACCAAAGGAAATAAGCCTGATATGGAGGGTATAGCCTCTGCTTATACAAGTTCATATTTATGTAAGAGTGGTAGCCGGGAACCTCATTATAAAAAGTATTTTAGGCTATAATAATACTGAAGTATTGAAGAAACTTGCTGATTATGCAATTGAAAATAGTGCGGATTGGGATCTGTTGAATATGGTATCTTGTCTGGATTCATATAATAAACAGAAAGTACTTCCGTCAGGATTGACTTCCGGATGGTATTTGCCTTCTATTGAAGAAATGAGAATGTTGATTAATGAAACTGAAACAATTAATGCTTCGATAGCGAAAGCTAATGGCTTGGCATTATGGTATCTCAATGGAACGGAGGCTGCAAATGACCCGAGAGGTCGGTTTAACGGATACTGGAGTTCATCATTACGTGCCGGTTATCTTTTCTATATGGTGAAAGATGGGAAAGAAGGTGATAGTATCAATGGATATGTATGGAACTTGGGATATTTCCGTTTCTCGTTTGCCTTTTAGAAGTTTTAATGGCTTTTGTTTAACTTAATAATATAAGTAATGAGTGGAATAATAATATTCAAGTGGTATAGTCCTAAGAAAATCACACAATATCTTTTGTTACTGGGACTTGCTGCAGGTCTAATGCCGATAGAAAAAACACAGGCGGCTTCATCTGTCCAGCTGGTGCAACAGCAGACAGTGAATGTAAAGGGAACCGTACTCGATAGTCATGGAGAACCTGTAATAGGTGCAAATGTGGTGGTAGATAATACTACACAAGGAACTATTACGGATATTGATGGCAATTTCAAACTTTCAGTTCCGATGGGGGCAAAGTTAAAAATATCTTTTATTGGATATGAAACACAAACGGTAGTTGTGAAAAACGCTAAGATGAGTATTGTTCTTGCCGATGATTCAAATGTATTGGATGAGGTGCAAATTGTAGCCTATGGAGCGCAGAAGAAGGTGACAGTGACTGGTGCGGTTTCTGGTGTGAAAGGAAGTGATTTGTTGAAGACACCGACTGGTTCTGTAACGAATGTCCTATCCGGACAATTGACTGGTATCACTACGGTACAGTATTCCGGTGAACCGGGGGCGGATGTGGCTGAAATTTTTGTCCGTGGACAAGGAACCTGGAACAATTCGGCTCCATTAATTCAGGTGGATGGTGTGGAACGTACTTTCAATGAAATCGATCCCAATGAAATTGAAAGCATTACGGTGTTGAAGGATGCGTCGGCTACTGCTGTATTCGGTGTACGTGGTGCGAACGGTGTTGTTTTTGATTACTACCCGGCGGGGAACAGAGGGGAAAGCAAAAATCTCATTTACGACTTCTGCCAGTGTATTGATGCCGACCAAGACAGCAAAGAAAGCCAACGCTTACCAATATGCGGATTACTATAATCAGATGCAACGTAATGATAACCCGAATGCTACTCCGATGTTCTCTGATGATATAATGCAAAGATTTAAGGATCATTCTGATCCGATACGTTTCCCAGATGTAGATTGGGTGGATTATTGTTTGAAAGATGCGGCATTGCAGAGCCAGCACAATATCAATATCAGTGGAGGAACCAGTAATGTCCGTTACTTCGTCTCTGCCGGTGCTTATACCCAAGGGGGACTGTTTAAACAATTCGATACGCCACATAATGTGTCGTTTCAATACAAACGTTTTAATTATCGTTCCAATTTAGATATTGATGTAACAAAAACGACGACTATATCATTTAATTTGGCAGGAAGTATTGATAATCAGAACCGTCCGTTTAGTGGAGGGGATACTTCTGATTTGGTACGTGATTTATATACTTCGACCCCGTTTTCCAGCCCGGGATTTATTGATGGCAAGTTGGTGCAGACATCAACGGACTATACTGATTTGGCATTGCCTTTCACGGGAAGTACCGGTATGTCTTATATTTCACGTGGTTATCAATCCAGAAGTAAAAACAAGTTGAGTGCTGATTTAATCTTGAAGCAGAAACTGGATATGATTACCAAAGGGTTGTCTTTCAATGCGAAAGGATCTTATAACAGTGATTTCACTATTACGAAGAATGGTGAACAAGACATTGCTACTTATACGCCTTGGGTGTTGGCAGACGGCACATTAGGGTATCGTAAAACGAAGGATGCCGGTCGTTTGACTTATAGTGAGAAATCTGGAAAAGGTCGTAACTGGTATATGGAAGCCGGTTTGAACTACAATCGTTCGTTTGGCAAACATAATGTGGGGGCATTGGTATTGTATAATCAGTCCAAAACTTATTATCCGTCGGTATATTCAGATATTCCGTCGGGGTATGTCGGTCTTGTAGGACGTCTGACCTATGACTGGAATACCCGCTACATGGCAGAATTTAATGTCGGTTATAATGGTTCTGAAAATTTTGCTCCGGATAAACGTTTTGGTACTTTTCCGGCTGCCTCTATTGGCTGGGTAGTCAGTGAAGAGAAATTCTGGAATCCTGTCAAGAAAGTTATCAATTATATGAAATTCCGTGTGTCTATGGGACTTGTCGGTAATGACAAGGCTGGTAATTCCCGCTTCTTATATACTTCTGACCCATATTCTGTGGATGATGCTCTTCCTGCAGGGGGTGGAAAATTCGGACATGGGTACTTCTTTGGAATAGAGAACTCTACTGCTTCCATGGGAGCTTTTGAGAAAGCTAAGAATAATCAGAATGTGACTTGGGAAAAGGCGTTTAAGCAGAACTATGGAGTAGATTTTACTTTGATGAATGAACGATTGAATGTGAGTGTTGATTATTATAAGGAAAAACGCCGGGATATTTTGTTACGTGACTACACGGCAGCAGGTATACTTGGATTTATTACTCCTTATTATAATATGGGACGTGTAAACAGTTGGGGATGGGAACTATCCATGAAATGGAATGATAAAATCGGTGATAAATTCCGCTATTGGGTTGGACTGAATTTATCTAATAATGAAAATGAGATTATTGAAAAGAAAGAGGCACCGCTGAATAATAATTATCAGTATGAGAAAGGACATCGTATCGGAGCACGTTCATTGTATAAGTTCTGGCGGTATGATGAAGGAACTCCCGCTCTATATGAACAGACTTTTGGAAAGCCTTTTCCCGATCATAGAACTGATTTGCAACCGGGAGATTGTGTTTATGTTGATTTGGACGGAAATGGTGTAATTGATTCTAATGATATGACTCGTGAACTGGGTTACACGGATGATCCGGAATATATTGCCGGATTGAATATGGGATTTAGTTGGAAAAATTTCGAATTCAGTATGCAATGGACAGGAGCCTGGAATGTAAGCCGTATGTTGGATGAGGCTTTCCGTACCCCATTTACGAGTAATGCAGATACGACGACGGGTGGTTTGTTACTGTATCAGTATGAGAGTACCGGACACCGCAAAATCCGTCGCAGAGTGCTGCCTATCCACGTGCTACATGGGCAAATGCCGAGAACAACTATGCCGATTCGGGTTTGTATGAAGTCAATTCCAGTTATTTACGTTTGAAAACTCTGCAGGTTGCATATAATTTTCAGTTCCCTCTAATGAAAATGAAGATGAATACATGTCAATTAACGTTTAGTGGATATAACTTGCTTACGTTTACCGGATTTAAATGGGGCGATCCGGAATCAAAAGTAGCCGGTGCACCTACTTATCCATTGACAAAGACTTATTCTTTGAGTTTGAAATTAGGATTTTAATCGGTAGAAGTTATGAAAATGAAGATACGAAATAAGATAATAGTTCCCGTTTTAGTTGGAATGATGATGGCAGTTCCCTTTTCATCTTGTACGGATGAATGGAAGTTTGGAAATTCTTTTTTGGAAAAAGCACCGGGTGGGCAGTCGACTAAAGATACAGTTTTTAACAGTGCGAAATATACGCGTGAATTCTTGACGGGTATTTATGCCTTGCAGTATTATGGGCTTCCTTATGATAATCTCTTTACACAGATTCCTTATCCGAATGATACATATATAGGGAAGTTTGATGTCTTGTCGGATTGCTGGCATAATCATTGGGCGAATAGTGCTTTAACAAAGGTGTATTATTCCGGTACACATTCGGCAAACTATGATGCTCATCAAGAGAAATTTGATTTTTTGAGAAGTAATGTATGGGAGGCAGTTCGTGCAAGTTGGCTGTTGATTGAGAATATTGATGGAGTTCCTGACTTATCGGGGGAGGAGAAGAAACGAATGGTTGCCGAAGCGAAGTGTATCATTGCCGCTCGTTATTTTGACACATTCCGTCATTACGGTGGATTGCCTATTATTCGTTCCTCATTCGAGGGAACAAGTAATGATATACCACGTGGTACAGTGGAAGAAACCGTGAAATTTATGATTCAGCTGTTAGATGAAGCTAAAAACGATTTGCCTTGGGGTTATGAGGATATGCAGAATGATGCCGGACGTTGGACTAAAGCCGGAGCAATTGGGGTAAAGTGTATAATCTGGAATTTTGCCGCTTCTCCTTTATTTAATGATAATGAGGCTTATTATCCCGGAGCAACTAGTTTGGCTATTTGGTATGGCGCTCGTAAACCGGAGCTTTGGAACAATTGTCTGGAAGCCTGCGAGGAGTTTTTCAGGGAATGGAATAATGAAGGTTATTATCAATTAGAACGGGCTGCCGGAAGTCGCCCTGAAGACTATCGGCTGGCTTATCGTAAAGGATATTCTACTCATGGAAAGGAAATGATTCATTCGACTCGTGTGTATGATAAAGTTGGTAGAAAATATAATTGGTGGTATTGGCAAAATGATGATGTTCGTCGATTGAACTACACTCCGACACAGGAGTACGTAGAAATGTTCCCATGGAAAGATGGAAAACCTTTTAACTGGGAAGAATTAAAGGATGCCGGAAAGTTGGATGAAATGTTTTCTAAAGGGACGATTGCTGCCGGTGTAGAGTTGACTCGTGACCCCCGTTTGTATGAGTCGGTAATTGTTAATGGAATGCCCAAGCAAATGGATTGGAATACGGGTAATATGTCGGGAACCAGCTATGAGTTATGGAGAGGAGGTACAGATGCCAAAACTGACCCTGCCAATGAGGATGGTAAATATGCCACTGGCTATGCTAACAATAAATTCTATATGGGTACAGATTATGATGGGAAGTATGCCTTATGGTCATATTTGCGTTTGCCGGAGATTTATTTGATTTATGCGGAAGCGATTGTGCAGACTGGTGGAAGCCATTCAGATGCAATCGCTAAGGTAGATGAGGTTCGTAAACGTGTGGGGTTAAATGGTTTGGAAGAATGTAATCCGGATAAAGATTTGAGTTCTAAGGACGTTTTACTGAATGAAATTCTACGAGAGCGTGCTTGTGAATTAGGAATGGAGGATGCCCGTTTCTTCGATATGATTCGCTATAAGATGAAAACACGTTTTGAGACACCTTTACATGGTTTGCATATTTACCGCCTGAATGCTAATGGTGAGCGTATTCTGACTTCTTGTCCCCGGTTTGGTGGAGATAAAGCCAATGGAGTTGCCCAACCTACCCATTTTGAATATGAAAAGTTCTCTTTGACAAATGTAGAGCGTTACTGGTGGAAGAATGGTTTTGATCCGAAATGGTATTTGTCTCCATTTCCACAGGCAGAAGTGAACAAGGGGTATGGTCTGGAACAGAATCCGGGATGGTGATTCATATAATGTGATTGATTCTACTAACAATTGAAAAAAAGAAAGAATTTATGAAAAAGAAAATATGGATAATTACTTTGTTGGCATTTGGGGAGTTTGCGGACATGCTCAAGAAGCCGATAAAGTAAAAACGGTCAATATCGCCGGTATTGACCAGGATGTCAAGGAATCCACAGCTTCGATATCACTAATCTCCGGTGAAGACTTGACAAAACGGAGTGCAAAGAATGTTACTAATTCCTTATTTGGTTATGGATTGGGGCTGACTACATTGCAAAATTCAGGTTCCTATTCTTCACAAGAACCGACTCTCTATATTCGCGGATTGCAGACGTTATCAAGCAGTACACCGTTGATGCTGGTGGATGGCATCGAGCGTGATATTACATTGGTCACTTCGGAAGAGGTGGAATCCGTGCAAATTTTGAAAAGATGCAGCTGCTGTGGCTCTTTATGGATATAAGGGGGCAAACGGGGTAATTAATATCATTACTAAACGAGGTAAGTACAACACGAAGGAAATCAAATTCACTTTCGATCATCTTATTAATTGGGAAGTCCGCCGTCCGGAATTTGCAGATGCTTATACATATGCTAGTGCGATTAATGAGGCTTATGCTAATGATGGCATCCGGAAGCCACGCTATCATGAATATGAGATGAATGCATTTAAGACAGGTGCTTATCCGCAATATTACCCGAATGTAAATTGGGTGGATGAGGTCTTTAAAGATGCGGCTGCAACAAATATAGCGAATATGAGTTTACGGGGAGGCGGTTCGAAGTTCCGTTATTTTGCGATGTTTAATTGGGTAACAGATAACGGATTTATTGCGAATGCAAAAGCAAATGACGGTTATTCTACTCAAAACAAGTCTTCGAAAGCTAATTTACGTACAAATCTGGATATAGATTTGACTCCTTCAACGAAGATGACATTGAATTTGTTAGGAACATTGGCAGAAACGAACAAACCGGGTGATTCGGCTGATTTATGGTCTATGATTTACAGTCTGCCCGCAACCGCTTTCCCTGTAAAGACGGAAAATGGCTTATGGGGTGGTAATACGACTTGGGATGGAACGAAAAATCCGGTGGCGCAATCGCAGGCCGCTGCTTATACCAAAGGACATAACCGTTCATTGTATGCCGATATGACGCTCAAGCAGGATTTGTCATCTATTCTGCCGGGATTGGGGGCAGGTTTTATGCTAGCTTATGATAACTGGGCTTCGTATGTGGAAAATCACTCCAAAACGTATCGGTATGGAAGTGATAATGTGCAATGGAAGAGTGGCAAGCCTGTTGCCGTTTCCCAATATACCGCGGGAACAGAGAGTGAAATGAATACGGGGTCGGAACTTTCTGCCTGGAAACGTAATTTTAATATGGCTCTTGCAGTGGATTACAAGTTTGAAAATGAGATTCATTCTGTTTATACGCAATTAAAATGGAATCATGAATATCGCAATATCAATGGAGTGAATAATACGTGGTTCCGCGAAAACTTTACTTCTTATACGCATTATGGTTTCAAAGGACGTTATTATGCAGATTTAAGTATGGCTGTTTCTTCTTCCAATAAGTTGGCACCCGGACATAAGTGGGCTTTTTCACCGACACTTTCTTTGGCATGGGCTATCTCGAAAGAGAAATTTATGAAAGGAGTGCATTTTATTGATTTTCTGAAATTGCGTGCGTCGGCCGGTATGATTAATATCGATAATATTCCGGAAGAAGCTTATTGGCAGGAAATTTATACGGGAGGTAGTTTATATAACTTCAATAGTAGTTATGCTTCCTCTTTGGGAAGCTGGAAGTTGAGCAAACTGGCTGCAGAAAACTCCACACATGAAAAAGCCTATAAATATAATGCTGGTATTGATGCTGTACTTTTCGGAGGACTTAACCTCACTCTGGAGGGATATTATCAGAGAAGAAGTGATATATGGGTTGCCACTAAAGGAAAGTATTCTTCTGTCATCGGTTTTGATGCACCTTATGAGAATGGAGGTATTGTGGATAGCTGGGGTTTGGAAGTTGGTGCCAACTATGTCAAAACAGTAGGTAATGTAACTTTTAATATCGGTGGAAACTTCACGTTGGCAAAGAATAAAATCGTAGAACAGTATGAAGCTCCGCAACTATATGATAATTTGGTGACAACTGGTGGTTCATTAAATCAGTTGATGGGGTTGGAAGTGATTGGCCTTTTCAAAAGATCAGAAGGATATTGACGAGAGTCCGAAACAAACCTTTAGTACGGTTAAACCGGGAGATATCAAATATCGTGATGTGAATGGAGATAAGAAGATTGATGCCAATGATAAAACAGCTATTGGTTACAGTACGGCGGCTCCTGAAATCTATTATTCATTTAACTTCGGAGCTGAATGGAAGGGGTTGGGATTTAATGCATTATTTCAGGGAACGGGACATTATTCCGCTATGTTGAATACACAAAGTCTGTACTGGCCGTTGATTAATAATACAACAATCTCGCAACATTACTATGAAAATCGTTGGACACCGGAGACATTGGATGCAAAATATCCGAGACTGACCAGTCAAAGTAATAATAATAATTTTCAGAACAATACGTTGTGGCTTGCCGACCGTTCGTTCCTGAAATTACGTAATGTGGAGATCTATTACAAATTGCCGGAAACTTGGATGAAGCGTACAAAGATCATGAATAATGCAAAAATATATGTGCGCGGTAATGATTTGCTTTGCTTCGACCATATCAAGATTGCTGACCCTGAATCGTATGGAGTGAAAAATCCGTTGACACGTAGTGTGGTTGCCGGATTGACTATCGGATTTTAAGTTGTAACTAAAAAAGGAAATAAATTATGAAACTTAAATATTTGTTCATAGGAAGTATGATTGGTTTTGGAGGACTGACTGCTTGTCAAGACCAATTGGACTTTAACGAATATGCCAATTATGATAAAAACTATATGATGGAATCTTATGAGAATGTAGGAGGACTGGTTACCAGCATATATGCACAATTGGATTCGGATTGGGGAAATTACGGTGGAGCGACACTGGCTTCAGCCTGCGATGAGGCTGAATATGCGTGGACCTCTAGTTCTGTTCATGATTTTTACAACGGTTCTTGGAGTGCGACGAATACTATTTCAAACTGGAGTAAGAATTATCTGGCTATTCAACAATGTAATATGTATCTGGAGGAATTTCTGGGGTTGACATTCCCTGACCTTCGTTTAAACTCGGATTATGATGCGCAAATGTTCCGTTATAATAATTACGAACATGAAGTCCGCTTTTACGTGCATATTTTTATTTTAATTTAGCCCGTCAGGATGGAGGTGTACCTTTGGTGACAAAAGTACCTTCAGGGGATGAGGTAAATTCGTTGAAACGTACATCTGTACAAGAAGTATTTCAGTTTATCGAGAACGAATGTGATGACATAATGAATAAGATTCCCGCTGACTATACTAAGTTGGGAGACTATGCCCTACCCACGGAACAGCCGGAAACAGGACGGGCAAATCGATTGGCAGTGTTAGCTCTGAAAGCGCGTACAGCTTTGTATGCAGCCAGTGAACTTTTCAATCCGGAACAAAAAAGGATTTGTGGAAGAAAGCAGCTGAAGCTAATAAGGCGGTTATTGATTCGTGTGCCAAATATGGGTATAAGCTAGGCAATTATGATAAGTTGTGGGGAGCGGACAGTTATCGGGAAAATGAGATGATTTTCCTTTGTCGTGCAGAAAAAGAGAGCAATTCGTTTGAAACGAATAATTTTCCGATAGGAGTGGAAGGAGGAAAAGGTGGTAATTGTCCTACCCAGACATTGGTTGATGCTTATGAAATGACAAACGGTAAGTTCTGGAATGAACCGGGTAGTGGTTATTCGAGGAACCGGGAAGTGATCCGTATGCAAACCGTGATCCTCGTTTAGCCATGACAATAGCGAAGAATGGTGATACGAATTGGCCGTCCTATAATAAAAAGTCCTTTGCAGATTTATTATGGAGGTGCTAATGGACAGCCTTTGGAAGGTGCTACTCCCACTGGTTATTATCTGAAAAAATATTGCGATGCTTCCATTAACCTGACAGCTTCCGGTTCGAGTAAGAAATTTCATTCCTGGATTATATTTCGTCTGGGCGAATTCTATTTGAATTATGCAGAAGCAATGTTCCGTTATACGGGCGATGTGGAGCAAGCTTTGCCCGGTGATAAATCACCGCTTACAGCACGTCAGGCTATCAATGTGATTCGTCAGCGTACGGGAGTGAAAATGCCGGAATTGAAAGCTGAAGATGTAAATGACCCGAAAGTTTTCTGGAAGCGGTATAAGAATGAGCGTATGGTAGAACTGGCTTTTGAAGGCCATCGCTTTTGGGATGTACGCCGTTGGAAAGAAGGAGAAACTTTTAAAGAGGTTACTCTTATGAAGATTACGCAGAATAACAATGGTACGTATAATTATAGTCGGGAGAAAAGTATACGTTCCTGGGATGATAAGATGTACTTCTTCCCGATTCCGCAAACAGAACTGATGTGTAATACGAATCTGGCCCAGAATCCGGGGTGGTAGTTTTTAATTTTTAATTGAGATGAAATATGAGAAGATTAGCTTTTATATTTAGTGCAGTCATTTTTCTGGCTGCCTGCTCCGATGATAAGATTGTGAATCCTAATGGTCCGGATAATCCGGCGGAAATTGAGGGAAATCCTATTACCGCGAGCTATGATGATAGAGGACTGGTGGTTAGTTATGATAGTAGACAGCCAGACTTGAATGCCTTGGTCAGCTGGAAATGGTTTAAGAGTGATCCGGATGATGCAGCCTATGATATTTATCGGAAAACAGGTGATAATGCATGGGAGAAACTGAATATGGAACCGATTACTACAAGTACCAATTATCGGGATAAAACATTCGACCCTGCTAAGAAGAATGAGTATCAACTGCGTTTTTCCGGAGCGAATGATGTCTTGGCAACGTATACGTTTGATCCGGACAAAGCCGAGCAGACTTTTTATAAAAAAGTATTTTCCTGAACAATAGTAATTTGCCGGATCCGACATTGGCTTATAATGCTGGAGATGCTGCTGTCGGTGATTTGGATGGAGACGGAAAATATGAATTAGTTATCAGAAGAGATGTGGAGCCCCGCGACCCGGGGCCTGCAGAAAACTGGGTAGGGAAAGAAAAAAGGCTCTACTTTATATGAAGCTTATGATTTGAAAACAGGGGCTTTTTTGTGGAGAGTCGATACCGGAATTAATGTACCGCAGGGTGATCATTATGCTTCGTTTATAGTGTATGATTTGGACGGTGATGGGAAAGCGGAGGTTGTACTCAAAACTTCGGAAGGTACTACCTTTGGAGACGGAACGACGATTGGTGATGTTAATCAGGATGGAATTACGGATTATCGTAATCCGGAAACTGGACGGGTACAGGCTGGACCGGAGTTTCTGTCGGTTGTAGATGGTATGACAGGAAAAGAACTGGCTCGTACGGATTATATCCCCAGAGGCGATAAGGAAGATTGGAATGATTATTGGGGGATGCTTATGGAAACCGTTCGGATCGTTTCCTGATGGCAGTAGCACATTTCTCTGGTAAGGATAGAACCCCAAGTATTGTGATGTGCCGTGGTTATTATGTTAATTTCCAGTTGACTGCATTAGACTATTCTAATGGTACTCTGACGCAGCGCTGGCATTTTGACACTTACCCGGGATGGACGGATTATGCTGGTCAGGGAAATCATAACTTGGCAGTAGGCGATGTGGATAATGATGGCAAAGACGAATTGATTTATGGGGCATGTGCTTTCGATCACAATGGCAAAGGTCTGTATACAACTGGACTGGGCCATGGTGATGCTCTTCATCTGGGAAAATTCGATCCTTCCCGTGAAGGGTTACAAGTAGTGGCTTGTCATGAGGAGCCGAAATCGTATGGAAATGCCGGTTTAGAGTTCCGTGACGCTGCTACCGGAGAGTTGATTTGGGGAATTCCGGGAGATGGTGAAGATGTAGGGCGTTGTATGGTGGGAGATATGGACCCGGATACCCGGGATGTGAAGTCTGGGCTTCCTGGCCCATTGGAAAGATGTATTCTTGCAAAGGAGAACTGTTAAGTAAGTCTGCCCCGATGATTAAAGGTGGTGTTTATTCTTATAACATGGGCATCTGGTGGGATGGTAGTTTAACCCGGCAAAATATCGATGATGAGCTGGTGCTGGCGTACCGCAACGGTGAAGGTGGAGATAGAATATTTTCATGTAGTAATTACGGAGTAGCCTCAATCAACGGGACAAAGAGAACTCCTTGTTTCTATGGAGATATCTGGGGAGACTGGCGCGAGGAAATGATTTATGTGGTTGGAGAACGTAATGTGGGTGGCGCTTCGGAGTTACGTATTTTTACGACCAACATAGAGACGAGTCATCGTTTCCGCCCGTTGATGGATGATCACATATATCGAATGAGTGCTACACATCAGAATATAGGATATAATCAATCTACCCATACAGGATATTATATTGGCTCTGATTTGGAAAAGGCTAACCCATAATCATAGGCTACCTAGTGGAAATCAGGCGCTTATAATAAGTCGATGTAGTAAAAAATCACGGAAGTAGAAATGTTTCCGTGATTTTTTTTATTCAAGATATTAAGTAACTTGTCTTGTGGGAACTATAAATTTATTTGCTAATTTTGCATGGTGCCTTTAAATGATAAAAACACATGCGGAAATTTGTATTCTTATTTATCCTGTTATTATTGGGAAGCAAGATGGTTGCTTTCGATATTTTGGATATTGTTACTGTCACAGACCGTAACGGATTGTCACAAAACACCACTCGTTGCATGATGCAGGATAGCCGGAATTTTATCTGGCTAGGAACAATTAATGGGCTGAATCGCTTTAATGGAAAAGACTTTACTATTATTCATCCCCAGTTAGATGGTTCTCATGCACTATCGGATAGCCGTATCCGTGAAATTGTGGAAGATAAGAATGGCTTTATTTGGGTACGTACTTTTTCGAATACATTGTTTTGTTATGACCCACAACTCGAAACGATGATTGATTATGCTCCGCAAGATTCGGATAAAATATTTTCTAATATTAAAGTTGTCTCGAATAAAGATGTGTGGTTATGGGGGAAGAATGGATGTTGCCGGGTACGCTATGTGAATGGAAAACCGGAAGCATGGAAACCTGACAATGAGGTGTTGGCCGAGAAAAATATATTATTCATGTTTGAGGATTCACTACATCGAATATGGATTGGAACCAAAGAGGAATTATTTCGTGTTGAAAACAATCAGGTGATTTCCGTGCGGAAAGGGATAACTTTCTGGGATGTACAGGAAATAGGAGATGAAATGTATTTTGTCAATGAAAGTGGGCTTGATATTTTTTAGTAATCAACAGTCTTCATTTGTATCGTTTATTCCAATTACCCGTACAACAAAAATGGAATATGTCCGTTCTTGCTTATTGAATGACGGACTTCTGATGTTGACGACGAACAGGGATTTGTATTTGTTCGACACAAAAAAAAAAAACTCTTACCTACTGAGAGTTTCTTTCAAGGGAAGAAGATGCTGCGGGCTAATTTTATTATGGATAACAAAGGCCATGTGTGGGTTTATAATAAAACTGGTATATTGTGGAGGCATCATTCGAATAATACGTTCGAACCGTTGAACCTGATTCCTTCGGAAGTGCTTTCATTGATTGATCAGGAACAGTTCATGATTTACCATGACTCGCGGGATATTGTTTGGATCACAACATTTGGTAATGGGTTATTTGCAATTTACAATACAGGAAGAATCCAGCATTTCACTGTAGGTAAAGATTTGCCTACCAATTATTTGTTTGTGTGACAGAAGATAAGTCCGGTGAAATTTGGGTAGGAACGGAATTGGGAGGGGTGGTGAAAATCTCCTTATCCAATTATCCGTTTGAGATGTATTATCCGGCGTTGGGAGATGGCATGGAACGTGGTAATGCTGTTCGTTTGATGTTTGAAGATAAGAAAGGATATTACTGGTTTGGCACACGTGATGGTAACTTGTATATTTGTGATGAGAATTATCATCGGCTTTCTACACAAAGAATAGAAGGTGGGTTGCCATTCACGATGGCTGAAGATACACTTGGATATAAATGGCTGGGAACGAAAGGAGCCGGTTTGTTTCTCTTCTCGGAACGGGGGGATCGTTTGATTGAGAAATATATGTTGCCTAATAGTGCAGGCCAACCCTCATCGCGCAATAATATTTTCACAGTGTTGCGTGATAATAAGAACCGGATGTGGATGGCTACTTTCGGGGGAGGTTTACAATTGGCGGAACGGAACTCGGGAAAGTTGACTTTCCGGCAATTCTTGTTTGATAACGATCACTTGAATATGATGCGTTCCATGATTCAGGATAGGGACGGACTTATATGGATTGGAACTAATGACGGGGTGGTTGTTTTCGATCCGGACGAACTACTACGGGATAGAAGTAAATATACTGTTTTGCGTGTATATTCTCACAATCGGCAATTATTGAGCTATGATGAGGTGAAAGTCATATTCGAAGATAGTAAAGGACGCATTTGGATGGGAACTACAGGAAGAGGACTTCATTTATTGGAACGAAAAGAGAACTTGACGCAATCTAGGTTTAAGCATTTCGGAGGAGATAACGGTCTGTCGAATAAAACAGTTCAAACTATTTTGGAAGATAATTATGGGGATATATGGGTTAGTACGGAGAGTGGCATATCTCGATTTGATTTGAAAAAAAGAGCGGTTTGAGAATTTTATATTTTCCAACAACCGTCATCCGGCTGTTTTTAATGAACTGTCAGGATGGAAAAAAAGACTGGAATTGATGTTCGGAAGTTTTAATGGAGTGTATACTCTTAATCCTTCGGAGGTTACTTTTGATACTTATGCGCCTCCGGTTATGATTACCGGCTTATGGGTTAACGGAACTGATGTACGTCCCGGAACGGAGGACTCTCCTTTGAAAGAAAGTATAACAGGGACGAAGAAGATTGTTCTGGATCATAATCAGAATTCATTCAACCTTGAGTGTACCATGTTGAATTTTCATGCTCCGGAATTTAATCAATACGCTTATTATCTGCAAGGTTATGAGCAGGATTGGAATTCTGTATCACGGAATAATATGGCAACCTATCGTAATGTTCCTCCCGGAACTTACGTTTTTAAAAGTGAAAGGGTGCAATAGTTTTGGAGTATGGAGTGAACAGGAAACTGACTTGGAGATAATAATTCTTCCTCCCCGGTGGAAATCCTGGCAGGCTATCATTCTTTATATTATATCAGGTATAATCATAACTTTCTTTGTTTCGAGAGTAGTGATTAAAATGCACCGGCTAAATATGGCTGTTGAAATAGAAAAGCAATTGACGGAGTATAAGTTGCGATTCTTTACTAATATATCGCACGAATTTCGTACTCCGCTCACCATTATCAGAGGGGCTATTGAGGATTTGGCTGGTCAAGAACAAATAGCACCATTGATTAATAAACAGCTCACATTGCTGACTAAAAGTTCCACCCGTTTGCTTAGGTTGATTGATCAGCTTCTGGAGTTCCGGAGATTACAGAATAATAAGATGGAATTGAAACTGGAATGGACGGAAGCTGAACATTTCTTTTTACGATATCTATCTGACATTTAAGGAAATGGCTGAAAAGAAAAAGATAGAGTTTCTGTTTGAATCGAATGAGTACAAACAGAAAATGTTACTCGACAGAAGTAAAATGGATAAGATTGCTTATAACTTATTGTCAAATGCTTTTAAGAATACCCCGGTGGGAGGAAAGATCGTGATGAGGCTTCATTTTTCGACAGCGGAAGATAACTTTACACTAAGTGTTTCAGATAATGGTGCGGGGGTGCCTTATGAAAAGCGGAATATGTTATTTGTACGTTTTGAGCAGATACATTATGCTTCAGATGGTACAGGTGTAGGGTTGCATTTGACTTCTGAATTGGCAAAGGTTCATAAAGGGAATATAGCATATACAGATTCGGAGATGGGTGGGGCTTGTTTCTCTGTTTCTATACCATTGTCTGATGTAAATTATGACAAGGCAGATATTATTGAAGAGAATTCTACAGAACTTTCATCTGTTGCTAAAGAAATAACTACGGATTTGCTGACACCTGAAGAAGTGACGGATATATCAGAAGCTTCAGTCAATAAGCCTTTTAAGGAATATAAGGTGATGGTGATTGACGATGATGACGATGTACGCGGGCTGCTTGAAACTCAACTTGGCAACTATTTTACTGTATCAACGGCAGCCAATGGAGCAGAAGGACTTGAGAAGTTGGGTGATGAGCAACCGGATCTTGTTGTCTGCGATGTAATGATGCCTGAGATGGATGGTTTTGAATTAACAAAGAGGCTGAAAGGTAATTTTAATATTAGTCATATTCCGGTGATTCTGCTTGCCGCTTATTCTTCAGAAGAACATCAGTTAAAAGGGATACGGGCAGGAGCTGATTCTTATATTACAAAGCCTTTTAGTGTGAAATATTTATTGATGCGTATTGTGAAGTTGATAGAACAGCGTGAAAAATTGCAAAGAAAGTTTGCAACCGAACCGGGTGCACTTCAACCGTTCATTAATACTACTGACAGGGATAGAGCTTTCATGGATAAATTGGATGCTGTTATACAGAAAAATATGGGGGACGCTGAATTTAAGTTGGAGACATATGCTTCTACAATAGGAATAGGTCGTACTACTTTCTATGGTAAGTTGAAGAGTATTGTAGGATGTGCTCCTAGTGAATATGTGCGTATCCTTAGGATGAAAAAAGGCTGCAGAATTGTTGCTTACTACTGATTTGAATATAGCAGAGATTGGTTTCGGGTTGGTATTAATGATCCTTTCTATTTTAGCAGATGCTTTAAGAAGTCGTTTGGGAAATCTCCATTACAGTATAGAAAAAGAACCTATAAAGAGAGAAACAGATAACGATATGAAGAGTTGAACTATATAATGCTTAACACATTTATTGAACAATATAGATTTGGGCTCTTCTTTGTATATATTGCTTGATTTAACAGACAGATATGAGATTTATAATAATTAATATTTTTGCAAAAAATGATAGTTACCTGTTGGTGATTTTATTGGTTTTATATGAAATGAATGTATTCTATGAAAAAAAAATAATTCTTTGATATATTCTATTGATAACTAACAATATTCTCTTCCGATAATAATTGATTCCAAACGATGAAAGGAGACATAAAGGAGACAAAAGGGGACTGGACATTTCACGGTTGATATACCTTTGCAGAGTCATTCAAACAAAGAGAATGACAAACAGATAACCTTTATTTTTTTAACCAATTAAACTTTAACAATTATGGGTTTAGAGTACGTAGTAACAAAAAAAGAGTGTTCGGTTTTGACAAGGACAAAAACGAAAAGTATGTGGCAAAATCGGTTCGTTCCGGTAAGGTGAATTTTGCAAAGATGTGTCGGAAAGTGAGTGAGCTTTGGGGTGTCCATCGTAAGGTGGTAGATTTGGTCGTCAGTGGTCTGGTGGATAAGATGGCGGAGGATATTGATGATGGAAAGAGCGTGCAGATGGGTGAGTTTGGTATCTTCACTCCTACTATCCGTGCTAAAAGTACGGATGACGAGAAAGAGGTCTCATCCAAGTCGATCGTTCAGAGAAAGATCTTATTCTATCCGGGGAAAATCTTCAAAAATATGCTGGAGGATATGAGTATTACCCGCCGTGCGGAAATTGAAACGGATTATACGGACGGAAGTAGTAATGGGGGAATAATGGGGTAACCCTGATTCGGGCGATGATGGCAAAGGGGAAGCACCGGACCCGGCTGCATAATTGGATTGGGCTTTGTATGAAAGCAAGTTTTTAATTAGTGAATGCACAGAGAATCGATTCTTAATCGGTAATCTGTGCATTTTTTTATATAATTTTCTGCTTTTATACTTCTCAAACTTGCAAAATCGTTTCAATCGTTTCACAGAACCTTTCAGAGCTTGTCTTTTCTCCTGAAAGTATGGTTTGATTTGTTTTCTAACTTCTATATTTGTCAACAGAAACGAACGACAATGAAACATGGTATCTATATATTGGCTATTCTTATGGTTTTATTAAGCCTTTCAGAAAGTGGGTATGCTGCGGTACCATTTTTTACTGTTGTAAATGATACAATCCGCCGGGTGGTGATATATTTCGATGCGAATAAGACGAATGTGGATCCTTGTTGTAAGGGTAATAAAGAGGCAATTATAGCATTGGATTCCTTGTTGTCCGGAAATTCGGATACGAAATATATAACAGCGTTAAATGTAGTGAGTTTTGTTTCTCCTGATGGTGGCGAGTCTTATAATAAAAGTTTGGTTACTAAGAGAAATGACTCGATAAAGGAATTCTTGAGGCGATATGAATTAGTTAATAATGTTGATAAGATTCATTTCTGTTCAAAGGGAGAGGATTGGTTGGAGTTTCGTAAGTTGGTGGCATCTGACACCAACTTACCCGACCGGGAAGAAGTGCTGATGTTGATCGACTATCATAAGGATGATATCACCAAAAGAAAGCAACTGTTGCGAAAGCTAAATCGGGGAGCCGCCTACCGATATATGGTTCGCAATATATTTCCGGAATTGAGGCGGTCTGTTATAATGATTGTCGGGGAAACCACGATAATAGATAGAGAGGCTTTTGAACCGGTATCTTCTGTCTCCGGGTTGTTTGTTTCGAATCAGGAAGAGGCGCTTCCGAAGAATCAACCTGATAAGCCTGTGGGAGAAAGTGAAGAAAAACAGACCTGTGAGGTCGATGTGTCGGAGACAGAAGAGCCGGTGAAAAGCAAAACAGTGCTTGCGGTAAAGAACAATCTATTATATGATTTGGCATTGGCGCCGAATATAGAAGTAGAAATTCCGATAGGTAAGAGGTGGTCTTTGAATACTGAATATAAATGTCCGTGGTGGCTGAATAGTAAACACGATTTCTGTTATCAGCTCCCTTCTGGAGGGATGGAAGGACGTTGTTGGCTGGGAAACCGGCAGAAACGCAACCGATTGACCGGACATTTTATTGGACTTTATGCTGAAAGTGGAATATACGATTTCCAGTTACGTGGAGATGGATATCAGGGTAAGTATTATGGAGCTGCTGGAGTGACTTATGGATATGCAAAGCAATTAGCACAGCACTTTTCCCTTGAATTCAGTCTTGGCATAGGATATTTGACAACAGAATATAAGAAATATACTCCTTATGAGGGGGATATTATATGGACAAATAGTGGGCGTTATAACTTTATTGGTCCTACCAAAGCAAAAAGTTTCTTTGGTATGGTTGATAACAACAAAGAGATAGGAGGGCGTTATGCGAAATGCAAGATTCATGCTTCTTGTGCTTCTGTCCTCGCTGCTGGTGCTAAACGGGTGTAGCCGTCGCGATATATTGGATGATTATCCTGTAAGTGGAGTAGAAATATCATTAAACTGGGATGGAGTAACAGATAAATTACCAGAAGGTATTCGGGTTATATTTTATCCAAAGGATGGTGAAGGTAAAAGGTAGATAGGTACCTTTCGGTACGAGGTGGAGAAATGAAAGTTCCTCCGGGACGATATTCGGTTGTAGCTTACAACTATAATACGGAGTCCATACGTATCCGAGGAGAAGAGTCCTATGAAACGATAGAAGCCTATACAGGAAACTGCAATGGCTTAGGGATTGCAGGAACGGAAAAGATGGTTTGGTCACCGGATTCATTGTATGTGCTGAATATTGATGAACTGAAAATAGATAAGAGTGAAGAGGTACTTTCTTTGGATTGGAAACTGGAATCGGTAGTGAAGAAGTATTCTTTTGCGGTAGAGGTCAAAGGTTTGGAGTACGTAACAACAATCGTAGGGGGTATTAACGGGCTATCTGATTGTTACCACATTGGCAAAGGTTATGGAGCATCTTCCTCACAACCTATCTATTTTGAGGTAAAGAAAGATGGTAATAAGGTAGTGGCGTATTTCACAGCTTTCAAACCTGAAAAGGAAATGTCAGTACCGACACGAATGTCAGAATCTGGAAGTGTAGCTTCCCGCAGTGTAGGCAATGTTCAGTTGATCTTGAGATTTATCAGAACGGACAATACGATGCAAGAAGCGGCGATTGATGTTACTGGAATAATAGGTACACTTGAAGATACTGGAACGCGGGAAGATGGAAAGCCAACCCCACCACCCGAGATTGAGCTACCGCCTGATGATAAGATTGAGGTAGAAAAACCGGAAACACCGCCAAATCCTGATGGAGGTGGAGGCATGGGAGGAAATGTTGATGGATGGGGGCCCGAAGATAATGTTGAGTTACCTGTTACATAAAATAGAAGCTATAAACAAAATATAACAATATTATAAACTTAAAAAATACAGTTATGAAGAAAATTTTATTGGCAGTTACAGCTGCTTTAGCAATTACGAGTTGCTCACAGAATGAAGAATTTGAGGCTCCAAATCAACAAACAAAGATTGATTTTACTTCAGTAGTAAGGAAAGCTACAAGAGCTACAGATACAAATAGTAATAACTTTTTAGGGTTCACTGTAAGTTCCTATATCACAGATGGTGACTATAGCGAAACAGGTGCTTTAGGAGCTGCATACATGGATGGAATCTCATATACGAAAGATAATGCTGCTGCACCTTGGACTACTACCGATAAAGGAACGTATTATTGGCCATCAATAAGTTCAGGAAAAAAGTACAATTCTTTGCATACCCGACAACGGAACCTACATCTTACTCTCTTCCATCTACTGGCTATCCTACAATATCTTTCACTGTTGATGGTACTCCTGCAAACCAAAAAAAAGATTTGGTAGTTGCACATGCAACTAATGTTACCTCAGAGTCGAGTAAAGTAGCTGGCGGTACACTGACCCTAGATTTTAAACATGTTCTAACCCGTATAAATTTTGCATTTATTCCTGATGATCCTTTGCTTACTTATGCAGTGACTGCTGTTAGTATAGCTGATATTAAAGGTGGAACAGGTAAATATAGTTTTAATGCAGGTGATGGTGAATGGAATTTGGCTGCTGATGCTACTTCATCATATAGTTATACTGTTAAACAATCAGCAGATAAGGTTGAAAATAAAATTATTATTCTTTGGCTGATACTAATGCATCTTGGATGCTATTTCCTCAAGAAGTAAATGGTAAGGTTATATCAATAACATATTCAACGAAACAGGGTACGATGGAAGTCTTTTCAGGAACTAAAAAAGTAACTCTTCCTAGTGATGCCAAATGGGCAGTTGGTCAGAATGTACTATATGTATTAACATTACCTGCCGGTGCTGCTAAAGTTGGGCTTAATACAGAGGTTAGCGAATGGAATACTGCAGACGAAAAAGAGGAGACTGCTAAATGATAAAATGTGACACTGTCTATGATTTTGCATAAATGAGAAAACAGAATTCAGATATTTTGGTTTATATCTGGATTCTGTTTTTTATATAAGTATTTTTGGTTTTTCAGTTTTTCAAGAAAAGTGGGGGCTTTCTGTTTGAGAGCTAAACTTGCATTTTTTGAGTACTTCTATTTCTTTCCATATAACTTCTTTTTTCACTTTTCTTCCCATTTTTATGGCAATATGGAATCTTTCATCTATTTTTGCTGGCAGCATAAACAAAAACAAACACAGCCAGCTTATGCCATCTATTTGTCAAGGAACTTGGGATTGTCAGATATGTCCGAAAGCAGTGAGCAATGCTATTACTCATGTGATTTATCAGCGTGGTTTTCATAAACCAGCTCAAAGGTGTGAGGAAAATTTTATCCTTTTTCTGATGAAGGGAGAAATGCTGATTAATAGTAAAGAATATGCAGGTACGATGCTGAGAGCAGGTGAATTTATTCTTCAGGCTATCGGTTCAAAATTTGAGATGCTTGCCATGACTGAGTGCGAATGTATTTATTATCGTTTCATTCAGCCGGAATTATTCTGTGATTCTCGTTTCAATCATATAATGAAAGATGTATCACCTCCACTTATCTATTCCCCAATAAAGATAGTTCCTGAACTACAATATTTTTTGAAAGGTTCCATTACTTATTTAAAAGGAAATAAAGTCTGCCGGGATTTGTTGTCTCTCAAGCGGAAAGAACTGGCATTTGTATTGGGGTACTATTATTCTGATTATGACCTCTCGAGTCTGGTGCATCCGCTCTCTAAGTACATAAACAGTTTCCACTACTTTGTTATTAAAAATTATAAGAAAGTAAAGACAGTAGAAGAGCTGGCTCAATTAGGTGGATATACCCTTAGCACATTCCGTCGTATTTTCAATAATGTCTTTCATGAACCAGTTTATGAATGGATGCTGGCACGCCGTAAAGAGGGCATTCTCGATGATTTGAGTAATTCTGCTTATAGTATTTCCGAGATATGCTATAAATATGGTTTTGAGTCCTTACCTCATTTCTTCTAATTTCTGTAAGAAATCTTTCGGCGCTTCGCCACGTAATTTGCGTGGACAAAACCGTTCATGATAACTGATTATTAATAATAATCATGATCCATTCATACATAAAGAAATCCCCTGTCGGACTAGCCGGCAGGGGATTCTGTCATTAATCAAATTAAGCTCTCGCTATCTTGAAATCTAGCAATTTCTAGTCTTTCAGTTTTGCGATGATAAAATCGCGGTTCAAACGGGCGATGTTGCTGATAGAGATGTTCTTCGGACATTCGGCTTCGCAAGCGCGAGTATTGGTACAGTTACCAAATCCGAGTTCATCCATCTTGCTCAACATAGCTTTTGCGCGACGCAATGCTTCCGGTTTACCCTGCGGCAGCAAGTTCAACTGGCTAACTTTTGCGGAAACGAACAACATGGCAGAACCATTCTTACAAGCAGCTACACAAGCACCGCAACCGATACAAGCTGCTGCATCCATAGCTTCGTCAGCGATGTGCTTCGGGATCAGGATAGCATTGGCATCCTGAGGAGAGCCTGTGCGAACGCTTACGTAACCACCGGCTTGCATGATCTTGTCATAAGCAGTACGGTCTACCATCAAGTCCTTGATGACAGGGAAACCGGCCGAACGCCAAGGCTCAACAGTGATGGTGTCACCATCCTGGAAACGACGCATGTAAATCTGGCAAGTAGTAGCACCTGTTGCAGGACCGTGCGGGTGTCCATTGATGTAAAGAGAACACATACCGCAGATACCTTCGCGGCAATCGTGGTCGAATACTACCGGTTCTTTTCTTTCGCTGATGAGTTGTTCGTTCAGGATGTCCAGCATTTCGAGGAAGGAAGTATCGCCGGGGATATCTTTCATTTGGTAGGTTTCAAAAGCACCTTTAGCTTTCGGACCAGCTTGGCGCCATACCTTCAGTGTAAATGATATATTTTTATCCATTTTCTTCTAATTCTTTTAAATGTTTAACTTCACCGATTAGCTCTTGTAGTTACGGGTTTGAACCTTGATAGCTTCGTATACCAGCGGTTCTTTGTACAACACCGGAGCCTTTTCATCGTCACCCTGATATTCCCAGCAAGCTACGTAGAAGAAGTTTTCGTCATCACGTTTAGCTTCTCCTTCTTCAGTCTGGTATTCTTCACGGAAGTGACCACCACAACTTTCGTTACGGTTCAATGCGTCGTAAGCAACGAGCTCGCCCATAGTGATGAAGTCATACAGACGGATAGCCTTGTCGAGCTCAACGTTCATACCTTCCTTAGAACCGGGGATAAACAGATTGGTTTCGAATTCCTTGCGGACTGCTTTCAGTTCGGCAATACCTTTCTTCAAGCCTTCTGCTGTACGTCCCATACCTACGTATTCCCACATAATGTGACCCAGTTTCTTGTGGATAGAATCAACTGATTCTTTACCCTGGATGCTCATGAACTTGTCGATCTTAGCCTGAACAGCTTTTTCAGCTTCGGCAAATTCCGGAAGGTCGGTAGAGAAACGAGGAACAGTGATCTGGTCTGCCAGATAGTTCTGGATTGTGTAAGGCAATACGAAGTAACCGTCGGCCAGACCTTGCATCAATGCGGAAGCACCGAGGCGGTTTGCACCGTGGTCGGAGAAGTTACATTCACCGATAGCGAACAGACCCTTGATAGTGGTTTGCAGTTCGTAGTCTACCCAGATACCACCCATTGTATAGTGGATAGCCGGATAAATCATCATCGGATTATAATATTTTACGCCATTGATTTCTTTTGCCAGTTCTCCCGGATTAACGTCAGTGATTTCTTCATACATATCGAAGAGGTTACCATAACGTTGGAGAACGATGTCGATACCCAAACGGTTGATAGCTTCAGAGAAATCGAGGAATACGGCCAAACCTGTGTTGTTTACACCGAAACCTGCGTCGCAACGTTCTTTAGCTGCACGGCTGGCAACGTCACGCGGAACCAGGTTACCGAATGCCGGATAACGGCGTTCCAGGTAGTAGTCGCGGTCTTCTTCAGGAATATCGCTTCCCTTGATTTCGCCTTTCTGCAATTTGATAGCGTCTTCTTTCTTCTTCGGAACCCAGATACGACCGTCGTTACGCAGAGATTCGGACATCAGAGTCAGTTTGGACTGCTTGTCACCGTGTACCGGGATACAAGTCGGGTGAATCTGAACGTATGCAGGGTTAGCGAATACAGCACCCTTGCGGTAGCAAGAGATAGCAGCTGTACAGTTACAACCCATAGCGTTGGTAGACAGGAAGTAAGCATTGCCATAACCACCGGTAGCGATAACTACAGCGTGAGCGGCAAAGCGTTCCAGTTTACCTGTTACAAGATTTTTAGCGATGATACCGCGGGCACGTCCGTCAACGATAACCACATCCTGCATTTCATAACGGGTATACAGTTTTACAGTACCTGCGTTTACCTGACGGCTCAATGCGGAGTAAGCACCCAGCAGCAATTGCTGACCGGTCTGGCCTTTAGCGTAGAAAGTACGGGATACCTGTGCGCCACCGAAAGAACGGTTGTCCAGTGTACCGCCATATTCGCGAGCGAAAGGAACACCTTGTGCTACACATTGGTCGATGATAGCGTTAGACACTTCAGCTAAACGATATACGTTTGCTTCACGGGCACGATAGTCGCCACCTTTTACAGTATCATAGAACAGACGGTAAACAGAGTCACCATCATTTTGATAATTCTTTGCAGCATTGATACCACCCTGTGCAGCGATAGAGTGTGCACGACGGGGAGAATCCTGAATACAGAAATTGAATACTCTGAAACCCATTTCACCAAGGGATGCAGCAGCAGAAGCACCTGCCAGACCCGTACCCACAACGATGATATCCAAACGACGTTTATTAGCGGGGTTCACCAATTTCTGGTGAGCTTTATAGTTGGTCCATTTCTCAGCCACCGGGCCTTCTGGAATTTTTGAATCTATCTTGATCATAATATTATTTACAATTTAATCATTTACAATTTACTATTTAGCAAGCACCGCCACAAAGGAGTGATTTCACGAAGAATACCACTACTACGAGTGCGAAACCGAGTACTACAATCGTAGAATAGATGTTAGAAATACATTTCCAACGATTGATCCATACTTTGTTGTTCCATCCCAGTGATTGCATAGAGCTCCAGAAACCGTGAGTCAGGTGGAACCACAAAGCAAACAGCCAAACGAGGTAAAGAACTACGTAAACCGGACAAGAGAAAGTCTGCTGGATGTGATATGCACCGTTTGCGGCATAAGCCAGCGTCAGTGTATCAGCGTGCATGCCCATGTTGTGCATCAGTTCCGGCAACTGCATTTTTGCCCAGAAGTTGAAGAGGTGCAAACCAAGACCTACGATAACGATAAGACCCAGCACCAACATGTTTTGAGAAGCCCACTCTACAGTTTTTGGTTTGTCGACTACTGCATAGCGTTCGCTACCGCGCGCTGTGCGATTCTGCATTGTCAGCCAGAACGCGTAGATGATGTGAATAATGAAAAGAGCAGCCAGTGCTGCGGTAGCTACCAGCGCATACCAGTTTGCTCCCAAAAACTCACAAACCATGTTGTAACCATCAGCCGAGATGATTGCAACCAAGTTCATCGCCATGTGAAATGTTAGAAACAGGACAAGGGCGATACCGGTAACGCTCATCACCACTTTCCTTCCTACAGATGAATTACTTAACCACATAAATGATTGAATTTAAATTATTTAATTGTTAGAACTAAAATTTCGACGTTTTACACCTCTTACGGACTGCAAAAATAGGGGAAATAGATTGATTGAGCAAGGAATTAAAGAAATAATTCTTTAATAATGAATCAATGTGCTAATGTATGCCAGCCAGTATGCACGCATGGCGCAACTGATTGGCATATTAGTATTATGGGACTATTTATTGTATCTTTCCGATTTTCTCACCACTGGCTGCTTTCTTGCGTAAAGCGCGTGGGGTATCGCCGAAAGAGTCTTTTTGCAGAAGTGGGCGAAGTGAGACAGGGAGTCGAATCCGTATTTGTTGCAGATTTCAGTGATTCGCATTTTGGTGTGTTGCAGGTCTTCCAGTATTCCTTCCCGTTTCTTTTCCAGTATCCATTCATATACGGGCATGCCATACAAGTTTTTGAAAAGGCGGCGGAAGGTAGTGGTCGTGTATCCTCCCAGATGCGCAAATTCTTCCACGTTCTTCACGTTGCTGTAGTTTTGCATGACGAAGTAGTGGAAACTTTCCGTATATGTGCTGATTGGATAGAAGAATGAGCTTAGCTGGGGTAGCGGGTAGAAATTGGTAATCAAGAAAACTAATTCCTTGCATTTTAAGTTGATATACTTTAAGGAGTTTCTTCGTTGAGGAATTCGGGCATGCTGGTGACAAGGTGGTATAACCTTTCACTCATAATCAGTGGAGTGTAGGTCACCGGGACCTCTGTGTGTTCCATCATTTCCTTGTACCGGTCTTCGCAGAGCAGAGGCAGTTCGTTGAACCAGTAGACAACGTATTCAACATCTGTCAATGCTAGTATTTCGACCTTGGAACCAATAGCTTGCAGGATAAACTGTCTTTCACGCAGTGTATTTCCGGGATACTCCTCACTATTGATAAGTAACTCACCCTTTATCATGAAAAGCATACAATTCTGCGTACACTTATCCTTGGGGATATGTTCCCCTTTGGGTAAGTTTCTGTATATAAGGATATTCTCAACAGCTTTGGGACATCCTGTACAGTTGGTATATTCTATGCAAAATGAATCTCCTGGCATGAAGTTATTCGTGAATTGTTATTTACGGGGAACAAAGATATAATTTTTTTTTGCGGAAAATGACATTCTTTCTTTCATTTATGTTTTAGTAGAAAGCTTTGTACGATTGTCTTTATTATAGTGGAATGAATTTATAACTAAAATTATGAACTATATTATGAAGAACAAAAAGGTATTAATAGGAATGGCGGGCATGGCTGTTTTGTCTGCCGAAGCTATCGCACAGAAACCGGCCAATATCATACTTATCAACCTTGGACGATGCTGGAAACGGAGATTTCTCTTGTCGTGGAGCAGTTGGTTATCAGACTCCACATATTGACTGGATGGCTGCCAATGGGATGGCAATGAACAATTTTTATGCGGTTCAGCCTATTAGTGGTGCTTCGAGGGCGGGGTTAATGACAGGATGCTATCTGAATCCTATCGGATTTGCTTACGCTCTGAATCCCGGTTCTCCTTATGGGATCAGTGCGGAGGAAGAAACGGTTGCGGAATTATTGCGCGACAAAGGATATGCAACGGCTATTTTCGGGAAGTGGCATCTGGGAGATGAGAAAAAGTTTCTTCCGCTTCAGCATGGTTTCGATGAATATTATGGGCTGCCTTATTCGAATGATATGTGGCCTCATCATCCCCAGTACAAGTTCCCGGATCTGCCTTTAATTAAGGGGAATGATATTATCGGTTATAATACGGATCAAACAAGGCTGACTACCGACTATACCAATTATGCAGTCGACTTTATTCATCGCAATGCAAGGAGTAAGCCGTTCTTTTTGTATCTGGCCCATTCGATGCCTCATGTACCTTTGGCTGTATCTGATAAGTTTAAAGGAAAAAAGCAAGCAGGGGTTGTATGGTGATGTGATGATGGAGATAGATTGAGTGTGGGGGAGATTCTCCGAACCATTCGTGAGGAGGGGATAGAGGACAATACGATAGTGATTCTCACTTCGGATAATGGGCCGTGGGCGAATTATGGCAATCATGCAGGGTCGTCCGGCGGACTTCGGGAAGCAAAGGCGAATACATTTAATGGAGGTACCCGTGTTCCTTGTTTCTTCTATTGGAAAGGGAAGATTCAACCGGCTACAGTGTGCAACAGTTTATATTCCAATATCGATATTCTGCCTACTTTGGTTGAGATAGCGGGAGCTGAAAAACCGAAGCAAAAAATAGATGGAATTAGTATGTTGCCAGCATTGACGGTTGATCCTACGATTGCTGCCCGCAAATATCTTTGTTTTTTATTATCATAAGAATTCGCTGGAGGCTATTACTGATGGAAGTTATAAGCTGGTTTTTCCTCACAAATATGTGTCTTATGACAGCCAGGTGCCTGGTAATGACGGACTTCCCGGAGCGTTGGGAAAGGGTGAAGTGAAGGAGTGCGAACTTTATGATTTGAGACGGGATATGGGTGAACGTGTGAATGTGATTACGCAGTACCCGGAAATTGTGAAAGATTTGATGAGAGAGGCCGATGTGTGGCGTGATGAACTGGGAGATGATCTGACCGGGCGTCAGGGAAAAGCACGAAGGGAAGCCGGTAAGTCGGATAAGGCTGCCAAGTAGATAAGATAACCTAATAGATTCAGAATATATATGGTTAAAGTCAATATCTGCCGGAGTGCATTATTTCCACCTATATCATTATTTCTATTCATTTTTGTAGGCTTCTCTTTGTTTACGGTGGATTCTGTGGCATCGGTTTCTTATCGGAACTTGATTCCCGAACCAGTGTCGATAGTAGAAAAAGATGGGAGACCATTCGTCGTGAATGAGCAGACGAAGGTGATTTATTCGGGGAACTATCCTGAATGGAAATCTGTTGCGGATTTACTGGCTGCTTATCTCTCGGAAAGTACCGGATATCCGTTGACTATTGAAAGTTCTCAAAGCTGCAGCGTAGTAATGAAATTATTTTTGAAAGGAATTTCCAACTGCCGAAAGAAGGGTTTAAGTTAGAAGTTACGGAAGATTATATGATTATCGAGGCGGCAGACTTGGCGGGAGCGTTTTATGCTGTTCAGATGTTGCGGCAGTTATTACTTCTTGGGTGGGAAAGACCGGCGGAACAGGAAAAAAGAATAGGAGAAGTAATCGTATCGGGGAAGGAGTTAAGTTTTCCTCCTGTGGCGTTGGAAGATTATCCTTCCATGTCATATAGAGGGGCCATGCTTGATGTAAGCCGTCATTTCTTTTCCGTTGCGCAGGTGAAACGTTATATCGACTTATTGGCTTTTCATCGTTTGAATCATTTTCACTGGCATCTGACGGACGACCAGGGGATGGAGGATAGAAATAGAAAAATACCCGAATCTGACTAAAGTCGGTGCATGGAGAGGGGCGGACAAATATGGTGGTTATTATACCCATGAAGATATAAAGAAGTAGTGGCTTATGCAGCCGAAAGATTTATAACGATTATTCGGAAATAGATATGCCCGGTCATACACAGGCTGCTTTGGCGGCATATCCGGAATTAGGTTGTATGGGGAAGAATTATGAAGTGGCTACGGAAGTTGGTGGAGTTCATAAAGATGTGATGTGCCTGGGAAATGATTTTACCCTGCCTTTTGTAAAGGACGTTTTGAAAGAAGTTGCCGGGTTATTTCCGGGGGTGTTTATTCATATCGGAGGGGACGAAGTGCCTAAAGACCGTTGGCAGCAATGTGATGCTTGCCAGAAGGCAATCACGAAACATGGTTTGAAAGATGCTGGTCGGCATACGGCAGAGGAGTTTTTGCAAAGTGCTTTTAATGAAGAAATAGCTGGTTATCTGCATGGATTGGGAAAGCGGATGATTGGCTGGGATGAAGTGCTTTCCGATAGTTTGAGCAGGGAGGTTACTATTATGTCCCCGGCGTGGGCTAGGACGTGCCACGGCTGCGCTCCGCAAAGGTCACTCTGTGATTGTATCTGCGGATTCTCATTTGTATTTGAATCATTATCAGACAATAAACTCGGAACAGGAACCTCGTGCAACCGGCGGACTGGTGGAGATGAAGAAAGTATTTGAGACTCCTTTTTCTCCCTGCAACTTTCAACGACCGAAAAGGAAAGAGTGCTAGGGGCGAAGCATGTTTGTGGACTTCATTTATCGACAATGACTCATTATTGGATTATATGCTCCTTCCGCGTCTGGCTGCTTTTTGCAGAAGCTGCATGGTGTGAAGGGGGGCGTGGCACTTACGATCATTTCTTGCACCGTTTGCCCGGTCTTCTGAATTGTTATAACCGGTTGGGATATGGACATGCGAATCACTTCTTTACTATTTCCGCAGCCTATCAGTCCGTTCCTGAAGAAAGGAACTTGCAGATTTCGTTGGAAAGTTTGCCCAATACGGAAATTTACTACACGTTGGATGGCAGTCAACCAATTAAATCTACTTCTTCCTTATATAAATCTGCCTTCCGGATAGATAAGAGTTGTGTCTTGAGGGCTGTTTCCTATTTATCTGACGGACTTTCCAGTGATGAATTGCGTCAGGAAATCTTTGTGAATAAAGCCACATTCAGACCTGTCCGGAAAATGGGAGAGTACTGGTAGATGGAATCCGAAGCATAAACTTTCATAATACAGGTTTGTGGGTAGGGAACCACTCTTCTGATCTGAGCGTAGTGATAGATTTGGAGTCTTTGCAATCTATTTCTTCGGTGGAAGTCTCTGCCTTGACTGATTTAAGTGCCTGGATTATGGGGCCACAGTCTATTTCCGTATTCGTATCTACGGATGGAGAGAAGTATGCTGCAGTATCCCGCCAAATATACGATGCGCCGACAGACGCTATGGGAGAAAAAACAGAGTGATCTGAATCGGCTTTCTTTTGATGCAACGTCTGCGCGTTATGTAAAGATTGTGGCGGAGCCTTTTAAAAGCTTGCCTAAAGGACATTCCGGTGAAAACGAACCCCCTTTTCTATTTATTGATGAAATAAGAATCTATTAGTACTACTACTTCTTCCGGCAAGTCCCGTACTGTAGCCATTGGCTTGCAGAGTAGTTGTCAGTCGGCGGATGTTGCTATTACAGGCATAGTCTGCCGACAGACCGGTAAGTATCGTTTTATTCATAGATATATAAGTGTTGCATTTCCTCAAATGTCAGTTTGTGCCCGTCTTGCCACCAGTGGGAGTCGGATAAGTTGCAGAAATCTTTTTCTTCTTCCATACGGAAGGCTAATTGTTCTTTCAGGTCGTGCGCTGTTTTTTCCTGTCCGGGTAATAGATTATGTTGTTCCGATGGATCTTTCTGCAGGTCGAATAATTGTTCGGTAATTGTTCCGCCTACATTGTAAATAAGGTATTTGTATTTTCCGCTGACGAATCCCCGTTGCAGGTTGGAGTAGGCGAGAAATAAATCGCTGCGGTGTGTGGCGGTAGAGTCTTCCAACACATGACAGAGAGATTGTGCCGTCATACTTTCCGGTAAGGCAATGTTTGCCAGTTCACAAAGTGTCGGGGCAATGTCGTGCAGATAGCACAGGGCGTTACTCTTTCTCCCTTTCTGTACTTTGTAGGCGGGAGCGATAAGGGTGAGCGGTACTTTCACGCTGTGGTCGTAAAGGTTCTGCTTTCCCAGTAATCCGTGACGTCCCATTGCCAGACCGTTGTCGGAGGCAAAGACGACAATCGTGTTGTCCGCCTGTCCCGTTTCTTGCAATGCCTGCATAATACGTCCTATCTGTACATCCACTTCGCTAATCATCCCGTAATAATCGGAGAGTTCTTTTTTTTGTATCTGCCCGCCTGTCCGTGGGACAGGTACCAGTAATTCGTCACGCACGTTCATCTCTCCATTGTCAAATGGGTGGCGGGGGAGAAAATTGGCCGGCAGGTTAAGAGTGTCCGGAGCGTATTTCTGACCGTAAGCAGGGAGTTGGTTGCGCGGGTCGTGAGGTGAAGTAAATGCGACATAAGCAAGGAAAGGCTGCTTTTCATCTTTACGCCTTTGCAAAAAACGGATAGCTGCGTCAGCATACATTTTTGATGAGAATTCTTTTCCTGTAAATTCAGTCTCTTTTCCATATACGCCTGTCGAGTCGTAATGGTTCAGATGAGGTGAACAATGCCCGTTCAGTTCATACGGATGCATACCACCGAAATAGATGTTGTCTCCTTCCTGAAATGAGCGGTTGAAGGAGGCCTTGTCCGAATGCCATTTTCCTGTGGCAAAGGTGCGGTAACCATTCCGTTTGAATTGTTGCGGGAAAGTGGTGTGTGTTTCGGGAATTTTCATCCCGTCCGCCTGAATATCATAGATTCCGCGTCCGGTCATCAACATGGCGCGGCTTGGCATGGATAATGCTCCACACAACGCACCATTCGTATAAGTATTTGTAAAGGTGATACCTGCGGCGATGAGGCTGTCGATTGCAGGAGTGCACACGTCATTATTACCTAGAGCATGAATAGAAGAAGCTTGTAAATCATCTGTTAAAATGAATAAGAGGTTGGGATGCTTCGAGTATTTTCTGTGTTCGGCTGACATCCGGTGACTAATGGCGTAAAAATGAATGGGAGATAGCAGATATTTAATGAATGTTGGATGATTTGTTTCATGTTGACAATGGCTGTATTTAAAGTTACCTTTAAAAGGTTTATTATGTTTTAGACGTGAATTAAGTTTGTAGAACGAACCGGGAAGAAATTCGTAAGGTCACTTAATTCACGTCTAAAGATAATGAATGTAATTTGCGCTATTTATTTTTCAACAAAAGTTAGTTTGTCTTTGTAAAGCATTGGTCGGCTTTCCATTCCTTGACACTTCCGGATACTAACGTTGCATGGTTATTGTTTCCTGAACTGTCATACAGAATTTCGTCTTTACCTTCCTCGACCGGACCTTCATCCATTTTCCAGTAACCGACAAGATTGGAGTTTACAGTGACTGGACCTGCCATGTTGTTTTGGATTTCAGACTGCGTGAGAGCTTTGTTCCAGAGTCGTGCCTGTCCCATCATGTGCTCATTTATCGTATTGGTGTTGAAGAATGCAATGGATGTGATAGGAACAGGTATGCCGCTTGCTTCAACGTCTTGTACTTTTTCTCCGTTGGCATAGAAATAACATTTCACTTGGTCGTAGACAAGAGCGACATGTGTCCAGTCCGTTTCTGGAAGGAGAACTTGTTGAAGAACCCTTTGTTATTTTCGGCTTGCGTTCCGAAGATATTAATCTGCATCTGGTCTTTGGTAATCTGGTTGTTGGCATTACCCAAACGAATGTAGAAGGCAGAACAGTCGATAACACACTGGTTGTTGTAATTGAAGCCGTCCATCCACAGCCAGAATTCGATTGTGAAGTTTTCTACCGAAATAGTGTTTACATTTTCCGACTTGAAGCCACCTAGAGTACTCATATAAGGTGTATACTGAGTCCACGGCTTGTCGAGTAACAAAAGATATTTGGAACCCAGTTTTTCTTCGGGGACACTGCCGTCGCCTATCACTCTGATGGGCAATGCATATTTTACGCCTTCTGCCGCGTCATAAGGGCTAATGGTCACAACAGTCGGTTGAGCCATTGTCTTGCCGCTTGTGATGGTCACTTCTTTGTTGAATGAATGTTTGTCTGCCGGCAATAATGAATAGTTGGCCAGCGTCTTTTCATTGTATTCGTTCAGTATGGTTTCATCCACCACCAATGTGGCGTTGACGTCTTTAGACATGATGTCGGCGATGCGGACCGTAAAATCTGTTACTGTCTTTTTCACCTACATTGACAGGCACGCTCTTTACATTCTTGAAAGCAGCTTCATTGATGTAAATGCGGTTTCCTATCGGGTCATATTCTTCCTTACAACCGGTTAAGGCTAACAAAGTCAATAATCCGGCAAATAATGTATATGCTTTATTCTTTCTCATAATATATTATTTTTTAGCTGGGTTCATTATTTGGATAGCTTGGCGCAAGTATTTGTAATTGTTGGAGAATTCGTATTCCATGTGGAATGTACCCAGTCCCCCTTTGCGTCCTTCAACAGGGTTCCAGTAAGCCATTCCGAGCAAGGAAGGCATTTCTCCTCGTTCCGGTCACGGAAAGTAACTCCACCGGTTGCGGCCCAACTTTCAAAGTTTTCCGTTACGATGTAACGTTCGGGACCTATATATTCTTTTATCCAGTCGAACCGTTGTTTTAATCTTGTGGCGGAAGTTGCTCCGTATGCTTGCGATACTGCATAATTGGCATATTTCCAACCCTCTTCCGAGATGAGATCTACAAAGCCGTCTACAATAATCAACTTGTCCGGACCTAATCTTTGACGCATTTCCCTTAACAGGGTAGTCATGTTTTCTTCTTTGTACAGCAAGTCTTTGCTGGTACATTCGTGGTCGAAATCAATTCCGTCATAGCCGTATTTGTGTATACTGTCGGCTATCGCTTGTGCAGCTTTCGGAATATTTTCCGCTACGTTCTCGAAGTTACCGGGAAGATTGGCCATGTTGTGTGAGAATAGGGTGAATGTAACACGTGTTCCCAACACTTCCTGAACATATTTCAGGTCGTCTTTCTGGAATTGCGTCAGACTGCCGTATGATCCCCAGATAGAAACGATATCTACACTGTCCGGAATACTTTTCAGACTGTAGTATAACGAGGCTGCCCCTTGCGGTGACCAGCTTCCGAACCATCCGAATGTGAGGGGTGATCACTTTTTTATATTCCCTGAGTGCTGCATAATATTCTTCAGACAGCGGTTCAGGTTCGAAATTCTTGGTTTCCATTTCAGTCCAGTCATCGCAGCTATGGAAATTCATAGCTATGAGCATCACAAATAATAGGTTGAATATATTTTTCATATTGTTTATTCTTTGGTAATTTATCCGGTTAATCCTTCTTTGCCCACCATAAATCAGTAGCATCCGTATCCTGTCCGTTCGACAAGAAAGTACAAGCCTCTGTAACGTTGGCTCCATTACTGTTGTATTCATCTTCCGAGAAACGCAGACGGCGTTGCTGGCGTTCTTTAGTGACACCTTGTGTGGAAAGGTTGTCATGTGCGGGGAATACAGCCGGATATCCGGTGCGACGGAAGTCAGCCCAAGTTTCGTTTCCAATCGGGAAGTTGGCAATCATCTTTTGTGTCAGGATGCGTTGCAGGTTATCTTCGTCTGCATTAGCACCTGTCTTATCCCAAGCTACCGTTAATTTGCATGGGTTTGTGTAGTTGTAGGCAGCGTTCAACGGACATATGTAATCAGCCGGTACGTTCGTATTGTTGGCAATGTATGCATCGGCACCTGATATTCCGTGCTCGTTGAATGACAGGCGGATACCTTCTTTGTAGAATTCTTCTGCCGTTCCGCCCATGTTCCACTTTTTCAGTGCGCCTTCAGCCCGTAGGAAAGCTACTTCTGCTGCGTTGAATATCAACATGGGAGTTTTCGTTTCTACTTTGACGGTAGAATAGGTTGAGAACATACTGGTGGTAATACCTTGTATGCCGGAGCGCACGCCGATATAATCATAATCTCCGGATGCGGATGATTTAGTAAAGTAGGCTTCGCAACGAGGATCCTGATATCCGTTCATAAAGGAGACGATGCAGGCATTGGCACGAACCTCCCCCAAGAGTTCACACTGGCAAGACCATTCTTATAGTTCGTTGCAGTGATGTTGTCGTCGTAGGCGTCGCAGTCGTTACTGTCCATCACTCCGTATGGATGCGATACGGCTTCTTCTGCTTTTTCCTGTGCATATTCGGGTACTGCATTACTGATGCGGATAGCGATACGTAGTTTCAGGGAATTGGCGAATTTAATCCATTTCTTATAATCTCCCTGATAGATACGGTCTTCTGTGGTCAACTCGTTAAAGGACGGGTCGGTATTCATCAATGCGGTGAGTACGCCGATGCTGTAATCCAAATCGTCCATCATTGCTTTCCATGCAGTCTCTTCATTATCGTATCCTACGGAGTATTGTCCGCTTTCAACTTTTGTGTAAGGAAGCGGACCTTGCATGGTAGCTATAATCTGCATGATATATACCCGCATGATTTTAGCTAATGCATAATAGTGTCCCGAGGCTTCGCGGAAACGCTCGATGGAGAAATAGTTGGGGTAGAAATTTTTGAAATACCAGTCAACCGACCATTTATTCCAGTTGTCGTCTACATTATAAGTATAGAAATGTTGCGACCGGCTCCAACTGCTGGAAGGAGTCAGCATGCCACCGAACGGACCTGCCCAGAAAGTGATGTTACGTTGGGCGGGGTTCTCTTCGGTAGAAGACATACACGTGATAAGTTGTGCAAACAGCAGACGGGAGTTCAACGTAGGTGGCTGATACTGATTGGTGTTGAATTCCTCAAATTTTCCCGTACAATTACACATGAGTACTGTCAATAGTACCGAACATATTATTTGGGTTACTTTTTTCATAATTCTTTTTGTTTAGAAATTGAGTTTTACGCTAAATCCGAGATTACGTGTAGTGGGCTGCATAAAGTAGTCATAACTTTGATAGTAGTTCGACTGTGTTGATGCGGTTGCTTCTGGGTCGAAAGGTGCCTTGCAATAAATCATCCAGAGATTCTTACCTACTAATCCGACGGTCATTCTTAGTTTGTCACGGAACCATTCTTTAGGCAATGTGTAGCTCAGGCTCAATTCCGCCAGACGCACATTGGTGGCGCTGTATGTATAATATGCAGCGTATCCTTTCACAGTGTCAAAGTATTTTTCCGTATCTACATATCCATGATTGATAGGCACGCCACCAGTATCACGGTAGTTGGCAGTTACTTGTGAAACTCCGTACTGGTCAAGCACACTTTGTGTACCGGACAAGGCAATACCACCGAAACGAGCAGTAAGCGTCATACCCAGATTGACACCTTTGTAAGAGAAGTTGTTGCTCCATCCCATGTTTGTCTTCGGCAGGATCGAACCTAGTTTGAATTCGTCTACCGATTCGATTTCAATCTTTCCTTCCTGTGAAACGAAGACGTTACCATTACCGTCTCTCTTGATACGGTGAGTAGCATATACGTCACCGATAGAACCGCCTTTGTATAATTTTACACGTGCATCGAGATTGCCTAATTGTCCCATATCGTAATTATCTTTGGTAATTGGCTCTCCGGTCATCGGGTTAATGGAACCTTCGGTCAGCTTGATAATTTTATTCTTGTTCCAAGAGAGAGTCAGGTGGCTGTCCCATGCAAAACCGTTCCACTTGTCGCTATATCCTAATGCCATTTCTATACCTTCATTGCGGACATTACCACTTTGGATATACGCTTTGGAGTATCCGGACGAGATAGATAGGTCGGCGGTGAAAGTCTGGTTGATCGTGTTCGACTTATAATAAGTCAAATCGAAAGAAAGACGGTTGTCCAACCATTTTGAGTTCAGACCGAATTCCCATGAACGGGTCTTTTTCCGGTTTCAGGTTACGCATCGGGTAAATGGATGTGGAAGACCATTTACCGGAAGCTATATTGAATTCGTATGTCGGACGTGTGATGAAACGCTCGAAAGAAGTACCTACTTCTGTATATGAACCGCGCACTTTCAGGAATGAAATCCATTCGGGTAGTCTGGCCATGCTGGAAATGACACCGGACAAACCTACGGATGGATAGAAGAAAGAAGATGCTTCGGAAAAGGCAAGTTGTGATTCCCAGTCGTTACGTCCGGTAGCGGTTAAGTAAAACATACTCTTGTAGCCGACTTCCGCATTGATGAAAACACCTTGCGACTGCTGGATATATCCCGATTGGATTCTTCTGTATTTGGCAGATGTGTCAATGTTGTGTACGGCAAAGAAGTTATAAATACCTTCCAGGTTACCGCCATGACCTATCTGCTCTTCTCTCTGGTCGTTGATAGAAGCTCCGATATTGGCATTTACGGACCACATGTTTTCGTTGAATGATTTGGCAATGTTCAGCATGATGTCACCGTAGAAACTGCTGTACTCTTTGCGGTTGTCATAGTAACCACCATAATCGCTGGCAAACTGCTCGATAGTAGAAGCGTAGCGCTTATCGGTGGAACGCATATCTGTTTTGTCATATTTCAGACGACCGGTAATGTCAATTCCGTCGATGATGTTCCATTTCAACGATGCATTGGTCATGAAACGTTTCTTTTTATTCTCACGGACAATGCGGTTCATGGTCCAGTAAGGATTTTGCAGTTCCATACTTTGAGTTTCGTACGGCCAGTATTGTTCATAAATGCCCAAACCTTCGTTGTAGCGTTCGTACATACGGATTGCATCGAAGTTTTCTCCGCGTGGGAACAGGTATAAAGCGGTAAGCGGGTTGAAATAACGTCCCTGTGCGGTCATATTTCTGTCATTCTGGAAAATCAGGTTGGCACCGAAGTCCAGAACCAGTTTGTCGTTCAGGAAACTAGCGGTATTGCGTCCTGATACATTATAACGTTCGTATTTGTTGTTGGGCAGAATACCGTTTGAGTTAGTTGCCGAGACGGAAACATACGTCTGGTTTTTTGACGTACCAGTAGAGAGCGATACCGAATTAATGGTATTTACACCTGTGCGGAAAAACTTTTCAGGGTCATAGTTGCTGTTCACAAGGTCACCCCAGCTGGCGAATACTCCATCTTTATTTCCATATTTACTTTGCATTTTGGGTAACATGGTGGGAGTAGAGAAAGTAGTACTGCTCGATACACTGATATTCGTTTTATCTTTTGTTCCTTTCTTGGTGTTGATAAGTACTACACCGGAAGCAGCAGCATTACCATAAAGTGCCGCTGCAGCGGGACCTGTCAGCATGTTGATGGACTCAATATCTTCCGGGTTGATATCCGCAACGGCGTCACTACCAGGCTGGTCGGCTGTGATACCCGTATCGGTCCCTTCGTTCACAACGTTGAACATCGGAATACCGTCGATAACGTAAAGGGCATTATTAGATTTGGTAATTGACTTCACGCCACGCATTACCACACGCGCTGCAGAACCCGCACCGGATGCCGAAGAATTGATTGTCACACCTGCAACCTTACCATTCAGCGAGTTCATAAAATTCGCATCCTTTACAGTAGTGATATCGTCAGAGCTTAACTGTTGCACATTGTAGCTCAACGCTTTCTCCGAACGTTTGATACCCAAAGCGGTTACAACCACCTGCTCCAGTTCAGTTGCTTCTTCCGACAGGACGATGTTCAGTCTCGTCTGACCGTTGAAAACAATGTTCTGTGTCTGATAACCGATATAAGAAACAGTCAGCACATCACCGACGTGTATATTTTCCAAACGGAAATCACCGTCAATAGAAGTAATGGTTCCCTGTCCGTTTTTAGTGGAGATGGAAGCTCCGATAACAGGACCGGAGGAATCATTTATTACACCCGAAACGGCATAGGATTTCTGTTGTTCCGTTCCTGATTTTTTGATAAACAAAACAATCCGTTTGTCTGTAATCCGATAATCTATGGAAGTGTTTTTCAGTAAAGAGGTTACGATTTGATTAATATCATTCGATGTCATCTTTATTGACGTCTTCTGATTAGTGTTGATGTCACTGTTGTAAAAGAAAGAATATCCACTTTGTTTCTCAATACTTTCGATTACTTTGGCAATGGAGGTATTCGTAAAGTCTAGCTTGACATCCCGTTTCACGGTCTGTGCGAGAGCAAAATAGGGAATCATTAAAAAGTAATATTGCCAAAAAAGAGGTCTTTTTTGAGCTCTTGTGTGGAAGTGTGGCAATATTTTTGATAAGAAATTTGGTACTTTCTTAAGTTTGTCATACTTTTATAAATTAGAAATTAAGATTGTGACGATGGGCATCGTCATGATTTTTGCAAAGTCTCAGAAGCGGGAAAAATATTGGTACTATTTTCTCGCTTTTTCTGTGTTTTTTACAGTACTATGTCATAGGCTATTCGTTTTTAAGTTTTACAATATGGGTTATTTTAGTATTATATTTTTTCCTTTTCGTTCATACTTGAACGGGGTGCTTATCTGCATTATTTTTAAAATAGACTCAAGCGGCTCATTGGTATAAAACTCTCCAGTAAAGGATTTTCCTATCAGCTCATCATTCATGATGATAAATTTCACATTAAACAGTTGTTCCGGGCGTTGGCAGATGTCGAGCAAAGGAGTATCTGACAATACCCATACATTCTGGGTCCAACGTATTTCACGGATGGCATTGTTTAATTCTGTAAGCAGCATATTTCCGCTGTTAACATCGTACTTCAGTTGCTGACTGGGTTTCATCAAAATCTGTTTCTTTTCATTGCTTACTTCAATAGAGCCTTCCAGTAAGGTCGCTGTAATCTGCGGAGACTGCGAACTGGCATTTACAGTGAACTTTGTTCCCAACACCCTGATCTTTAATTCACCGGCACGTACAATGAATGGATGTTTCTTATCATGCTTTACATCAAAGTAGGCTTCCCCTTCCAGAAAGATTTCTCTTGAATCGCCCGAAAAATGCTCCGGATAAATCAGCTTGGAATGATTGTTCAACTGAATCATGGTTCCATCGGGCAATGGCACTTTCTGTACGATCCCACTGTTGTTGGTCTTTATGATGAACGAAGGATCTGTATCCAACATCATGTACAACCACCCGCTCATTGCAATTAACAAAGCCACCGTAGCTGCTGCGAGCCATATTCGGTACTGCTTGTTACGGCGGCGGAAAATGTCAATAGAGTTGCTGTCAGTTTGGATTCGTGTCATCAGCCGGGAGAAAGACTTTTCTGCTGAGTGTTCTTTACTTGGTCCCGGAGATCGCAGTTTGATACCGGCAATCAACTCATCCATTTCATTTGTTTTTTCTTTTTCAATGCGCATTTTTTTCTTGTTTTCTAAAGCTTTATACTATATAGAAAACTCAAGTGGTAAAACTACTAAAAGGAAAAAGAACTTTTTTTTAAAATTTTTCTAGAAACGGTTTTATTGATTCCTTTATTTTAGCTTTGGCGAGTAAAAGCTGGCGTTCTACGGTACAAAGTTTCACGTTTAAAGCCTCTGCTATTTCGCGATGATTCATTTCATCTTCTTTCGCCATTTGAAAGATGATACGGCAACGTTCGGGCAATGAGGAGATTGCCTGTTTTACTGCTTGATGCAATTCTTTGTAGGATAATTCGTCCAAAGGATTCTGGGTAGTGATGTTTATTTGCAGTTCGGTCTCAGGGAGATCATCCCTTTTGGAGATATATCCACTTTTCAGTACATTGAGGCATCCGTTGCGTACTGCTTGATAAATGTAAGGGTGAAAATTAGGGATAGCCGTAAGCATGCTTCTGTCTTTCCACAAAACAAAAAATACGTCTCCTATAACGTCCTCGCACGCAGCTTCCGAATGAAGAAACAGCATCGCGAAATTGAAAAGGCGGTCGTAATAATGCATATATAACGTACGAAAAGCTTTCGAATCCCCTTCAGATACTAATTTCAGTATCTCTTGTTCATTGCTTATACGTTGTTTATTACTCATAGATTCTTCTCTTCTGGTAAAAGATTGTGGTTTGACGTACAAAGAAACAGACTTTATTTTGTTTTTCCTAACGTTTTTATGAGTGGTGTTTGTTTTTTCTCTGTTATTGAGAAAACTTTATGTTGATTTTTGGAAGTATTATAGTAATTATTGAACATCTATTTCTATTTGTCATGCGTATTTTTGTGATCTAAATTCATTAATTATCAATCATTATGCTAATGCTAAGAAAAATTGTATTCTTCTTTTTTTTTGTTTGTAGGGTTATCGTTATTTGCACAACAAAACTATATGGTGAGTTCTTATGTGCGGGGTAATTTCTACAATCGCGGACGTATTTCTACTGAAAGTCTGCGGGCAGTGACGACCTTATTTTCTTGAATGTTCATCCTGATAAAGATGGATCGCTTTCATTCGAGAACCCACGTGCATTTCAGGGAAAGGGGTGACAACTTGGGAAGGATTGATTAAATCGGTTCGTGCAAAAGTAAAAGGAACAAAAGCGAAAATACGTTTAGGAGCTTCCAGTGGTGAATGGAAGGCAATGGTGGCTGATGAGACTGCTCGTACGGCATTTGCAAGAAACATAAAGAAAGTGCTGGAAAAGAATAAATTGGATGGCATTGACCTTGACTTTGAATGGGCGGAGAATGAGAAAGAGTATGAAGATTATAGTCTGGCTATCGTGAAGATGAGGGAGGTGTTGGGCGATAAGTATATTTTCAGTGTTTCTCTGCATCCTGTTTGCTATAAAATTAGCAGGAAAGCTATTGATGCAGTTGATTTTATTTCACTTCAATGCTACGGTCCTTCGCCGGTTCGTTTTCCGGTAGAGAAATATGATTCGGATATTCAGATGGTATTGAAGTATGGTATTCCCAAAGAGAAACTGGTAGCAGGGAGTTCCTTTCTATGGTGTGACAAAGGATAATTCAAAGAAGACAGAGGCTTATTTCAGTTTTGTACAAGAGGGATTGATTACTGAGCCTGCACAAAATGAAGTAATATATAAGGGAGAGAGAAATATGTGTTTGACGGACAGGACAATATCCGCACTAAGACCCGTTATGCGATGGAGCAAGGACTAAAAGGCATGATGAGTTGGGATTTGGCCACGGATTTGCCGTTGGATGATTCTAAATCATTGCTCAAAGTGATGGTTGAAGAATTAAGAAATGACCTCCCCTACAGGTCGCTGAATTTCCTATTGGGAGGTATCAGAAGAGATTCTTCATTATCGTTCTGAATAATAGAACAACATGAAGGCAGATTCTACTTCTGATACATCTCCCTTTCTCAAGATTGTTTAATTTGCTTCAGGTAATCTGAAGGAGAGAGCCCAAATTCTTCCTTAAAGCATTGACGGAAATATCCCGTACTGTTCATTCCTACTTTGTAGGCTATTTCAGAGATATTGAACTTCCCTTCAAGCAGCAAACGTTCTGCATTCTTCATTTTCACTTTTCGGATATATTCGTTGGTCGAGAGTCCTGTAAGTGCTTTCATTTTCCGGTAAAGAGTGGAACCGCTCATGCACATTTTATCAGATAGATAGTTAATATCAATCTTCTCTGAAGAAAGGTTTTCCTCGATTAAAAGGGTAATTTTTTCGATAAACTCATTATCTAATTTGCTCAAAGCTTCGGCAATTACTATACGCTTTTCACTTAAATCTATTTGACTTCCCGGAGTAGATTGCGCCTGGAATTGGGCTACTAACTTTTTCCTTGAATCGAGCAGATTATTGATTCGGCTACGTAACAGAGAAGCACTGAAAGGCTTTGTCAGATAAGAATCGGCTCCTACCTCGTATCCTTCTTCTTTATCTTGCAGAGAATCTTTGGCTGTCAGCAGAATAATAGGAATATGGCTGGTGCGCACATCATCTTTTAATTGCTGCATAAAGTGATGCCATCCATCACAGGCATCATAATGTCGCTGACTACAATATCGGGGATACGGCTAAGAGCTTGTTGCTTACCTTCTTCTCCGTTGTTGGCCGTGATTACCTCAAACGAGTCGGTGAAGGATTCAACTATATATTTCTGTATTTCTTCATTGTCTTCTACAATCAATAGGATTGGTTTACTGGTATCTAATGTCGCTTCTTGTGAATATTCCAGTTCCGTATTCTGGTTCATCTCTTCTTGAACCGGTTCCGTTGAGTCTGCGTGTAAGGCATTGGGGTAGATATTATCCGTCAGTAAACTGATATAGAACGTACTTCCTTCATTTTGGATGCTTTCTGCACGAATTTCCCCTTCATGTAAGGTGACGAGATTCTTCACCAAAGGCCAGTCCGATACCTGTACCGGATGCCTGATGTTTGCCGCTTTCCTGATAGTAACGGTCGAAAATATGTGGCAGTGCTTCGGCGGAAATTCCGTATCCCGTGTCGCTTACTTTATATTTCCGTATATGCCACCTCATTGCGCACGGTCTGATGCAAACTTAGCGTTACACACCCTTGTTCCGTATATTTGATAGCGTTGGAAATCAGATTGTCCAAAACAATCGTGATGATTTCTTTATCGAAGAAAAGAAACATTTCTTCTTTTTCTATCTGAATTCGGAAATCAATCTTTGTCTTTTGATTCAGTTCTTTGTATTTGAGACCTATTTCATAGATCAAAGGGGCGATGTTGCCTTTGCAGACACACAGCCTTTTGTTTTGTGTCTCTGTCTTTCGGAATTCCAGTATCTGATTGATCAGATTGAGCAAACGTAGTGCGCTCTGATGGATAACTGATAGTTTCTGGGCTTGTTTTGCAGGAAGTGATGCTTCTTTTTGCATATCTTCGAGAGGACCGAGGATTAAGGTCAACGGTGTACGCAGCTCATGCGTGATATTGGTATAGAAACGCAAGCGTTCCTGATTTAACTCCTGTTCCTGCTCATGGTTTTTCTTTTCCAACGTATAGAGACTCTCCAGATCTAACTTCTTTTTGTAAGCATGCAAGATAAGATAAGTGATGCTGATAGATACCAAGATGTAGATAAGTTTTGCCCACCACGTCAACCAGAGAGGAGGATTGATACGGATGGTCAGGGAAGTGGCTTCTTCCGGCCATTTTTGATTATGAATTCGTGCTTTGATAAGGAACTCATATTTTCCCGGAGGAATGTTTCGGAAAGTGACACTATTATTTTCGTTGACGGTATACCAGGAATTTTCGAGTCCTTTCAGCATATACACATATTCTACCTGATTGACAAGTGAGTAGTTTTGTACATTGAATGTCAATCCGAAGCTATTTTGTGCATGACTCAACTCAACGTTTTGTCCTTTGGAGAGATTGATAATCATGTCATTGTTTTCCAGATTACTCAACCGTCCCAGTATTCTCATCTCTGTGACAACTGCTGCCGGGGCCGGTTGTTCATTCATAGTAATGTCTGGATTGAAACAACATACTCCATTGATAGAACCGAAATAAATTTGTCCATTCTTGCTTTGTGTGACACAACTGCTTGAAAAACTTCCTGCCGGAACATCGTCAGAGTGGTCATAGTTATAAAAACAGCCTTTATTCGTGACATAACAACTGATACCTTTATTATTGCTAAACCAGATATTCCCTTTTTTATCTTCTGTTATGGCACAAATATTCGTATTGATCAGCCCGTCTTTCCGTTGGTAAGTTTTGTAATTCAGCTCATCAGTCGATAGGAAACAAACTAATCCTTCCCCGTTCCTATCCACATTCTTTTTTGTTTATCCTGTATGATCTGATTGATGGTGTTAGAACAAAAGCCATCTCTTTTGAGTGAACGTCTTGATTTTCTGTAAGTTCGGGGTGTATATACCAAGTCCGTCTCCGAAAGTTCCAATCCAAAAACGTCCTTTCTCATCTTGAGCTATAGAACGTATAAAATCACTGTGCAGTTCGCTATTATCTGTATTGTAATGTTGGATAATTTTCATGGTGAGAGGATTTAATACAACAATTCCTCCACTATATCCAACCCAAATGTTATGTTGGGCATCTTCATAGATCGTACGGACGTCTAGATTAGATTGTCCCATGAGGGAGATGGAACGGAATCTTTTATTCCGGCTATCATAATAGCTGATTCCTCCTTGGTAGGAACCGAACCATAAATTCCCTTTTGAATCCTGTAAAGAAGCTAATATAAAATTTGAAGGAATATCTCCACTCTCTTTCTTATAAATGGCAATCCGTTTCTCTCCTTCAAATACATTAATACCTCCTCCGTCTGTTCCGATCCAAATCCGTCCTTGTCTGTCCATACAAAGACTGCTGGCTACTTTGTTGTTCAGGCTGTTTTCATTGTTTGGAATCGGGGAATAGCTTAATGTGGTGAACAAAGGAGGTTTGCTACTAATAAAGTTGATGCCTCCTCCCCATGTTCCTATCCAGATATTGTCGAAAAAGAATCCTGAAATATACATCGAGCGCTTGCATTAGAGAGGCTTCGACTATCATCACCCTCCTGTATGTATTCAATAGAAAGCTCCTCTGGTGAGAGAAACATACCTTGCTTCAGGTTTAATATGGCAATGCCATTGAGCTCTGAAGCAATCCAAAGTCTATTATCTTTTAATTGCCGGATGGATAATATGCGACTGCATAAAGTAGCATACTTGTCATTCTTGTTATTTCTGAATGTGATAAAGTTATCATTGGCAGCATTATATAGAGCCAATCCATTATTCGTTCCTAACCAGATGTTGCCGTTTGCATCTTTTTATGATACAAAACACATCATTACCGGGCAAGCTTGTCGGATTTCCGTTTCATTCTGGAAATTCTTTACACTTTTGTCTTTGAGAGAAAAAATACTGAATCCGCTTCCGACATGGCCGATATACAAATTGTTGTCTCCTCCGTCCAATACTGTCCATGTCTGATTGGAGGGCAGACTAGGCACCGTACTCCTATTATAATGTGTGAATTGCCCGTTATTAATATTTAGATATTCTATACCTCTATAATAGGTGCTGACCCATAAACCATCGTCGTTTTGGGTGGAAGGAGAGATGTCCGTTACGTCATTTGTAATCAGGCTGTGTGGATTTTCCGGGTTATGTTGGTAGGCAGTAAATGTTTGTTCGTCATAATTGTATGCATTTAGTCCGTCTCGCTGAGTGGCTATCCAAATGATGGGACGTTTGGAATCAGCATACACCCGGTTGAGTTCGTTGCCGGTGATTCCCTGATTGTTATGTGGCAAATCATTTTTATAATAAGTAATGAAGCGGGTACCGTCAAACTTATTAAGTCCTTCTTCTGTAGCAAACCATAAAAAGCCTTGTTTATCCTGTGTAATACTGACTACATAATTGTTGGATAATCCTTGTTCTATCCCCAGTTTTTTTTACAGAATGAGACTGGGCTGTCAATTGAAGAATAGACAACAAGGATAAAAATAAAGTAGAAGCAATGTGTTTTTTTCATAACTCGTGCTTATTTGTTTCAATTACCAGTTCAAAAATAAGAATAAATATTTTATTTAGAGTGTGTAAATCGTGCAATGAATGATTTGCATAGCTCTTCTGCATGATTTTTGCTTAATTGATTTATATCAATACTCTATATTTGCATCGGAAAAAACAACAAAAAATGTTTAATCTTTAAATTCTAATTTATGAGGTATGTAAGAATCTTATGCATGTGTGTCATACAGTTGCTTCTGTCAGCTGCAGCATTTGCACAAACACAAGTTACAGGACATGTGGCCGATGTGAGAGGAGATGATATCATTGGTGCCAATGTTACTGTCAAAGGAACTTCTAATGGAACCATTACGGATATCGATGGTAATTTCACAATTAATGTAGATAGTAAAAATGCCGCATTGGCAATTTCGTTCATCGGTTATAAGACTAAAGAGGTGAAGGTGGATGGAAAGACACATCTTCAAATCGTTCTTGAAGAAGATACGGAAACCTTGGATGAAGTTGTGGTGGTGGGTTATGGTACACAAACCAAGAAAAGTCTGACCGGAGCCATCAGTGATGTTAAGTCTGATGCGTTGACGCGTTCTGTTTCTACGACTACTGCGGGAGCTTTATCCGGTAAGATAGCAGGTGTGTCTACGCGTGCTGTGGATGCCCGTCCGGGTAGAGGCATTAATCTTGAAATTCGTAATATGGGTAGCCCCCCTGTTTGTAATCGACGGCATTCCTTACGGAGGAATGAACAGCCGCGACTGGTTGCAGGCATCGGATGTTTCCGGTAGCGATGTGTTTAATGCTCTGAATATCGAGGATATCGAGAGTATCACTGTCTTGAAGGATGCCTCTGCTGCCATCTACGGTCTGCGTGCAGCCAATGGTGTAGTTCTGGTAACTACCAAGAAAGGTAAAAAGAATGATAAAGTAAGCATCAATGTCAATGGATACTATGGTTGGCAGAATCTGACCCGTTTCCCCGAATTGGCAAATGCAGGACAATATGTAAGAGGTTTGGCCGAAGCAGCACAGAATAGAGGTGAAGATCCAAGCAAATTATATAGTCCCGAAGAACTTGCTAAATGGGAAGCTGGTACCGAACCGGGATATAAAAGTTATGATTATTATGATATGGTAATGAGAAAGAATGTGCCACAGTATCATATCAATGCTAATGTTACGGGTGGCTCAGAAAAACAAACTATTATCTTTCTGTAGCTCATACCGGACAAGATGCGATGATGCCTGACTTTAAATATGAGCGTACCAATCTTCTGTTGAATATTGATACTAAGATAACAGACCGTTTTACAATAGGTGCACAGATTAGCGGTAAGTATGAAAAGAGTGAAGACGTAGGTTTGCCGGGTGGTGACGGTTATTATTCGGCTATATTGGCTATGTTTAAAATGCAGCCTATCGAAAGCCCTTATGCCAATGATAATCCGGAATATATCAATAATGTACATGAGAATGGTTACAATCCGGCTGCATTCAGTCGTGACATTGCCGGTTACAAAGATAATTTGACTCGTAATGCCAATATCAATGCTTATGCGCAGTATGATTTCTCTTTCGGTTTGACTGCAAAAGCTACGTTCTCCTACAATTATACAAACAGTCGTTTTGACGGTTATCAATACGCATATCAAATCTATACATATGATAAGGAGAAAGATACTTATAACGGAACATCTGCCGCAGGACGATGGAGAAGTCAGATAGATCGTAGTGTACCGGCACGTTATATGCAACTACAATTGAACTATACAAAACAGTTTAAAAACCATAATATTTCGGCGGTTTTGGGTTATGAAGCCTCCGATTATGATTGGACTAAGAAAACTTATGGTACAGAACCTTCTACTGACTATCTGCCGTTATTGCAGTTTGATGAGCTCAACAGTTTCGCTGATGAATGGAGTTACGAAGCGCGTGCCGGATGGATTGGGCGTATCAATTACGACTTTGCCCACAAATATCTGATTGAATTATTGGCTCGTTATGACGGTTCTTATCTCTATGCAGCAAATAATCGTTGGGGATTCTTCCCGGGTGTATCTATAGGTTGGAGAATCTCGGAAGAGAAATTCTTTGAAAAGTTGAGACCTGTTGTAGATGATTTGAAGATTCGTGCTTCTATTGGTCAGACAGGTACAGAAAAGGATGTAAAACTGTTTGATTACTTGAGTGGTTATACGTGGAATAATGGTAATGCTGTATTGGATGGTGAACTGGTGACCGGATTGAACCAGAGAGGATTACCTATTACCAACTTATCCTGGACGAAGAATACAACATCGAATATCGGTTTTGACCTGACTATGTTCAATAATCGTTTGAAGGTAACCGCCGATGCTTTCCGCAAGGATATTACCGGTGTACCGGCTGCCCGTTATGATGTATTGCTTCCGAGTGAAGTGGGATATACATTGCCTAATGAGAACTTGAACAAACAAGCATATATCGGTGCAGAAGCAATGGCTACTTGGACTGATCATATCGGTGATTTGAATTATACCGTAAGCGGTAACTTTACTTTCTCACGTTACAAGAGCATTGAGACTTATAAACCGCGTTTTAATAACTCTTGGGATGAATACCGCAATTCTGCGGAAGGCCGTTGGGGAGGTATCTATTGGGGATATCAGGTAATTGGCCAGTTCCAGTCGGAAGAAGAAATTCGTAATTATCCGGTAAATTTGGATGGAAATAATAACCGGACACTGCTCCCCGGTGACTTTATCTATAAAGATGTGAATGGTGATGGCATTATCAACGGTATGGATGAACGCCCTATAGGTTACCCCGAAGGTTGGGCTCCTATTATGTCGTTTGGTGGTAATATCGGTTTAGAATGGAAAGGTATTGACCTTAATATTGACCTTTCCGGAGGTGCTATGCAAGGATGGAGACAAAATTATGAACTCGCTAATGCATATCATGGAAATGGAAACTCACCGGTTTATTTATTGGAAGACCGTTGGCATCGTGCCGACTTGTACGATCCGGAAAGTGAATGGATACCGGGACGTTATCCGGCCATCCGTAAAGGTGAATTCAGCTATAACAATAAGAATAGTGACTTCTGGTTGCACAATGTGCGCTATCTCCGTGTCAAGAATCTGGAAGTGGGTTATAGCCTGCCGGTACAACTGTTGAGACCGATTCGTGCACAGAAAGTACGTATTTATGCTAATGTTTCTAACTTGTGTTCGTTTGATAATGTGGGTAAGTTTGGAGTCGATCCTGAAATCACTGCCGCAGCTGCAGTGGTATACCCGCAACAACGTACATTCCTTCTTGGATTTAATATTACATACTAAAAAATGAACGCTATCATGAAAAGCAAATCTATAAAAATAGTTCTGTTGGGGGCCGTCCTTACTTCCATGTTATCGGGTTGTGGCGACAGCTGGTTCGAAAGAGATCCCAAAAACATCCTTACCAATGAGTTGGTATGGAACGATCCGAACATGATTAAATCACAGCTAGCCAATTTATATAATCGTATTCCACAGTTGCACGGTGACTTCAATACCGGTGGTATGTGCGAAACGGATGATGCTATGTACTGTGGCACGCTGGATCAGAATTATCGTAATGAATTACGTTATGGCAACGACTACGGACGTTGGTGGGATTATGGATTGATACGTGACATCAATATGTCTATTGAGAATATCGACAAATATGGAACAGATATTTCAGCAGATGCCAAGCTACAGTTCAAAGCTGAATTTCGCTTTATCCGCGCTTACGTTTATTTTGAGCTTGTAAGACGTATGGGTGGTGTACCATTGATTACAACTACTTTGGAGTATGATTTCAGCGGAGATCCTTCTTACTTACGTAATCCGCGTGCCAAGGAGCACGAAATATATGACTTTGTATACAGTGAATGTGAAGCAATCAAGTCACAATTGGGCAATAAAGGCAGTCAAAGTCGTGCCAACTATTACACTGCATTGGCATTGGAAAGCCGTGCTATGCTGTATGCCGGTTCTATTGCCAAATATAATGCGCTGAAGACTCCTAATATTGTAACGTCTGGCGGAGAAGTAGGTATTCCGGCTGATATGGCAGACGATTATTATCGTAAATCGTTGACAGCTTCGCAGGAAATCATTAAAAACGGTGGATATGAACTTTATGAGAAGGAGTCAGATAAAGGAGTGAACTTCTATAAGATGTTTGTGGACAAGACGCTGAATAAGGAAGCTATTTGGGTGAAAGACTATAAGAATCCTTTGAAAGTGCATAGCTTCGGTTATGATAATGTAGTTCATCATTTAAGAGAAGATAACGATAATTCTTCTTGCATCGGTCCGTCTTTAGGATTGGTAGAAGCATTTGATTATTTGGATGGAACTTCGGGGACCTTACATTATAAGAATGGTAATGACTATGTAGTATATGATACCTAGCGATATCTTTGCCAATAAAGATGCACGTTTGTATGGTACGATCGTCTATCCGGGCTCAAAGTTCAGAAATCAGGATGTGGATATTCAGGCAGGAGTAGCAGTATGGAATGATAAGACCGGTTCCTACGACTTACTGACAGACTCGAAATTAGGAAGTGCTTATGACGATGATAAAACTTTTGTCGGCCAGGACGGTCCTCAGACTAATAGTCCTAACGTTAGCAACACCGGATTTTATATTCGCAAATTCATAAGTGAAGCTTCCGGTTATACACTTCGTAATTATGCCGAAAACTGGTGGCCTTGGTTCCGTTTGGGTGAAATCTATTTGAATGCTGCCGAAGCTGCTTTTGAATTGAATGACGAGCCGACAGCTTTACCCCTACATTAACCGCTTGCGTCAGCGTGCCGGTTTCCCGGCCAACAGTCTGACAAGCCTGACAATAGAAAAGATTCAGAACGAACGTCGTGTGGAACTAGCTTTCGAAGATCACCGTTATTTTGATATGAAACGATGGAGAATAGCTGATATCACCTGGAACGGAAATACAGATAACGATAAAGCGATCGTTTACGGTTTATATCCTTATCGTATTGCTAAACCAAAACCGGGAACATCAGATCAGGACAAGTACATTTTTGTAAAGACAAAATCCGAACGTTTCAAGGTGGCAAGAACCTTCCAGCAGTCTAACTATTATTCATTCATTGCTGATGATGTAATTAATAACAATCCGACGATTGTGAAGAATCCATTCAATAAAAATAAGAGATTATGAAAAAGATTATACCTTTCTTTATTATGATATGTTGTTTGTTGGCAGTAAGCAGTTGCAGCTACGACAACTTTGAGGAACCTAAGGCTACATTGACCGGAAGAGCAATTTATGACGGTGAAGCAGTAGGAGTTAGAAGCGGAAGTTCAGAGTTTGCTTTATTCCAGGACGGTTATGCTTTGCATGGCTCTATTCCGGTGTATGTTGCGCAGGACGGAAGCTATTCCGTGTCCCTTTTCAATGGTGATTATAAATTGGTGCGTATGGGTAATGCTCCTTGGGAAAGACCTTCTAATGACACAATTTATATTACAGTGAAAGGAAACACTGTGCAGGATATTCCTGTGACACCGTATTTCTCTGTTAGAAACGTATCTTTTTTGCCAGAAACGGCAACAAGGTTGCCGCACGGTTTACTATTAATAAAGTGGTTGCTGATGCCAATATGGAGAATGTAGGTATCTATCTGGGTACAGGTGTTTTGACGGATGAGAAACAGAAAGAAGCAGAGTTGAAGTTGGGTAATACAGTCTCACTCGGTCAGGAAAACACTGCTGAAATTGAGATCCCGAATGGTTTGATAAACGAATCCTATCTTTATGCCCGTGTAGGAGTCAAATCAGACAAATCATCGGAATATTGTTACAGTCAATCTATTAAAGTAGCATTGAAATAAATAGTATCAAGAGTGTAAATACCGGAGGGGGAGTATCACAACCTGATATTTCCCCTTTTTATCCAACTAATGAAAATATGATAGTACCTATTAAACGAACTTTGATTACAATCGGCTTGATGTTGGCAGTGACGCTGCCCGCTTTCTCGTTGTCTGGTAATCCTGTGTTGCCAGGTTTCCATGCTGATCCTGAAATCTTATACTCAAACAAGACAAAGAAATATTATATCTATTCCACAACCGACGGACAACCCGGCTGGGGTGGTTGGTATTTTACCGTTTTTTTTTGTCTGTTGACTTAAAGGATTGGAAGGATGAAGGGATAATGCTGGATTTGAAATCAGACCAGGTACCTTGGGCGGATGGTAATGCGTGGGCGCCTTGTATTGAGGAGAAGTTGATAGGAGGAAAATATAAATACTTCTTTTTACTACAGCGGTCATCCGAAAGCAGGAGGAGGAAAACAGATCGGAGTAGCTACGAGCGATTCTCCCACCGGGCCGTTTGTTGATTTGGGACGTCCCATCGTAACGGATTCACCCACCGGAAACGGTCAGCAAATAGATGTGGATGTGTTTACCGATCCGGTTTCCGGGAAGTCTTATTTGTATTGGGGAAATGGTTATATGGCAGGTGCGGAGCTGAATGAGGATATGGTTTCCATAAAGAAGGAAACAGTCACAGTGATGACTCCCGTAGGAGGTACTTTGCAGGATTATGCTTATCGTGAAGCGGCTTATGTGTTCTATCGTAACGGGCTTTATTATTTTATGTGGTCGGTAGATGATACTGGCTCTCCCAATTATCATGTAGCTTATGGCACTTCAACATCACCTTTGGGACCGATTAAAGTGGCTGATAATCCTGTTGTGCTGATTCAAAACCCGGAAAAGGAAATATATGGTCCTGCTCATAATGCTGTTTTGCAAATTCCCGGCACTGATAAGTGGTATATTGTTTATCATCGCATCAATAAGAATTATCTGAAAAGTGATCCCGGTGTTCATCGTGAAGTATGTATAGATCGTATGGAATTTAATGAAGATGGGAGCATTAAGCAAGTAATACCTACTCCTTGATAATATCTTTCTTGATTTTGGTAGATGGTCAGGTTGTTTCAGGACGGAATTATATTGTATGATTTGAATAATGGAAGATTATAGATGAATAGGATTATAGGTAAAAAAGAGAGTAGCGATTTTAGGTTTTCTGTTTGTATGTGTGGCGGGTGGATGTTCTCAATCTGTACCTGATGTAAGTTATCAGATAGAAACGGATAAGCCCTGTCAAACGATGGCATATTTCAGTGCTTCAGACGCTTGGAGTATGCAGTTTATCGGACTTTGGCCGGAGGAAAAACGCAACCAGGTAGCCGATTGGCTGTTCAGTACGGAGAATGATGCGAACGGACAGCCGAAAGGCATCGGCCTGTCCTCTGGCGTTTCAATGTCGGAGCAGGTAGTGCGGAACAAGGGGAGCACAGCCAGATTGCTTCTCCCCTGGATGCGAGCCGAGTGTTTTCTGAATGCAGATGGAACCTACGACTGGAACAAGCAACAGGGGCAACGCAACTTCCTAAAACTGGCAAAAGAACGGGGAGTCAATAAATTCTCTGGCTTTCCTGAACTCGCCTCCCGTATATTATACACAGAACGGATTGGCAACCAATACCGGTCGTGGAGGTACGGCAAATCTGAAGCCGGATTGTTATGAAAAGTACGTCCGTTTTCTGGCAGATGTAGTACAAGGCGTAGAAGAACATGATGGCATCAAGTTCAACTATATCTGTCCTTTCAACGAACCGGACGGGCATTGGAACTGGGTAGGACCGAAGCAGGAAGGCTCTCCGGCAACCAACAAAGAAGTAGCTCATACTGTCCGTTTGTTAAGCAAAGAATTTGTAAGCCGGAATATGGATACGCAGATTTTAGTGAATGAATCTTCCGATTATCGCTGTATGTTCCGCACTCACGAAACAGATTGGCAACGGGGTTATCAGATTCAAGCCTTTTTCAGTCCGGACAGTGTGGACACATATTTGGGTGATACTCCGAATGTTCCCCGACTGATGCTGGGTCATAGCTACTGGACAACGACTCCGTTAAGTGAATTACGTAATATCCGCTGTCAGTTGCGGGATACATTAGATAAACATCAAGTTGGTTTCTGGCAGACGGAGACTTGCATCATGGGTAATGATGAAGAAATCGGTGGTGGAAATGGTTTCGACCGTACGATGAAGACAGCGCTCTATGTCGCCCGTATCATTCACCATGATATTGTGTATGCCAGAGCTGAAAGCTGGCAATGGTGGCGTGCCATTGGCGGTGATTACAAAGACGGACTGATTCGCGAGTACACTACTGACGATAACTTCTTGGATGGTAGAGTAGAAGATTCTAAATTGATGTGGGCTTTAGGAAATTATAGCCGTTTTATCCGTCCGGGAGCAGTCCGATTGTCCGTTTCGGCTTTCGATCAAACAGGCGCTTTGATTCCTGATGGCGATACCGATCAGCAAGGATTGATGTGTTCTGCTTATAAAAACGTGGATGGAACGTATGTGATAGTCGTTATAAACTATGCCAATGAGGAGAAAAGTTTTCTATTCATAAAGAAAAAGTCGGGAATGCGCAATGGCAGGTTTATCGTACTTCGGATAAAGAAGGGGAGAATTTGCTACCGGTAAGAACAGTGAAAAGTGGAAAAACAGTTCAGATTCCGGCGCGTTCTATTGTAACGCTTCAGAGCAAATAATTAAAAACGGCTCTATATTTTTATTTCTTTTTGAAAGTTGTACATTTGTGTGTCCGTCCATTGCTACGAAGGTAATGGACGGGCGCAATGCATAAAAAAGGAGGCATTTTATGGACAATAGAGGAGAAATTGTCATTTATCAGACGAAGGATGGGAAAACTTCCATTGATGTGAAGTTGGAGGATGAAACAGTGTGGCTCAATCAAGCTCAAATGGCAGAATTGTTCCAAACGGACAGAACTTCAATAGTGAAGCATGTTAATAACATCTATAAGTCGGAAGAGTTGGAGAAAGACTCAACTTGTGCAAAAATTGCACAAGTTCAGATGGAAGGGAATCGGACTATCAAGCGTCACATTATTTATTATAATCTTGATATGATTATTTCTGTCGGTTATAGGGTCAATTCCATGCGTGGCACCCAATTCCGTATCTGGGCGAACAAAATCCTGAAGGACTACCTGATTAAGGGTTACGCCATTAATCAGCAGGTCAAAGCTGCTCAACTGGAAGACCTGAAGAGCACCGTGCGTCTTCTTTCCAACGTCATCGGCATAAGCAACTGACGCTGGATGAGGCTAATGGACTCTTGCGTGTGATTACCGATTATACTTACGGTCTGGATACACTGGATAAATACGATTACCAGCAATTGGAAGTAGACTCCACGACTCCTACTGAAGAATTTCGTGCCACCTATGAAGAAGCTATGGAAGCCATTCACCTTTTGCAGGAAAAGTTCGGAAGCAGTGATTTGTTTGGAAATGAAAAGGATCAGTCGTTCAAAAGCTCTATCAACACCATTTATCAGACATTCGGTGGAGAGGAACTTTATCCAAGCATTGAAGAAAAAAGCCGCAATGCTTTTCTACCTTGTCGTAAAGAATCACTCGTTTAGTGACGGTAACAAGCGTATTGCCGCTTTTCTGTTCCTTTGGTTTCTGGAGAAGAACGGTATACTGTATAAATCTGATGGTTCGAAGTTAATCGGTAACAATATGCTCGTGGTACTTACGTTGATGATTGCCGAAAGCCGGACGGAAGAAAAGGACGTGATGGTGAAGGTAGTAATCAATTTGATTAATAAGAATAATTGAATTTAGGTCTTATGAATGGGGGATATAAATAATGAGAGATACCTCGCCGCAAGGTATCTCTCATTCTACCATAAAATAGGTTATTTTTGGGGGAAATTTATTATCAGGAATACCATTTTGCTGACGTCAGCAAAATGATCGGCAGTGTCTTCTTGGGCACTTTTTTCATACTCTTTACTTTATTGCTGTATAGTATTTGCTTCATCCTCTTTTTATCTCCGCCTTGCCATAATATCCCGGCATCGGCACATAAATCGGATTATAATAAGTATTGATATTCTTCAACTTCTTCTCCTCCTCTTTCAGCCGTTTGATTTGCCGTGCGGCAGTGGTAGGGGTAAAGCCGCACAATCTTTGAAAGTCGCGACGGGTTAATACAGGGTTGCTCTTGAAGTAGTTTGTCAGCAATTTGTCTATCTCGTCATTTGAAAGGACAGCCGAATGGGGTTTCAGTTTACTTCGCTCCACATGGACAACACTGACTGACCTTTTCAGTTTGGCATCCGCTTTAAAGCTGATGTTGGCTTTGAGTTTTATCTGATTCGCTTTTAGTTTGGGCGAAGTGATAGGTTCTTGACTATTCAGCTTTATCTGAAATAACCGATGCCATCCAGATGGACGCTTTGTCCTTCCCGAAGACGATCCCCCATAAAATGACTTAGGGATTCGAGAACTGACTTTACATCCCCTTCAGTTAGAGAAGTTGCTATCTGGATTTCTTTTGCCAGATAGTCTGTGTCAATGTGTTGAAGTTGACTACACGTGCGTGATACACTTCCTTACCTTCCTCATACTTGGGACGGGGAGTCTTGTACAATTCAAATTGTATTGCCATTATTTACTTGTTTTTGCCTTATACATTACTACGTATTTTAAATTTATCGTTGTAAGCCTATAAGGACATTGTTTTTTTTGTTGTTGCGAAGCTAATCGATCATCTTCGGACTTAGAGGAGGGTGTTATATAGCTGTTGTTTGTTTGCTATCAAGCGGCTTTTTATAAGTTATCCTGCCTTTATTCTTGGACTAAGGCATAGGGATAGTTATCTTCCGGTGCCTTTATCATTAGTTTCCCACGGCCGTGGAGAGATCTCGTCATGGCTGTGGTAGTATCTTTCCACAGCCGTGGTAGGAATTCGCCACGGCCATGAAGAATGAACTATATCGGTAGCAAAGATAAACTATAATAGGGAGATAAAGCAAAGTATTCCTACTTGTTGTAGGTATTTATATGCCTTGTTCTATTTGATAGATATAGGGCAAGGGAGAATTAAACTATTTTACTGTGATAACAGTGGCATTGTCTGAAAAATATAGTTATATTTGTAGCGTGTCTTCGGGAGAGGATACGCTTGTTTTGTATTGGAGATAGTGTTTTTATTATCTATTGTGAGAAATCTGGTAAATTTAGCACCCGTAGATAATAAGTGACCGGTCTCCACGTCCATGTTGATATAAATTTGTTATATACTTCAATGGGCGTGGAGCTATTGCTTATTATTCGGGTACGGCCCACCAGAGCCTCTCACAGGATAGTACAGTAATAGTTTCCGCGCCTTTTTTATTGGCAAACGGGAACACATAATTTAAAAATGATAGTTATGAGTAACTTTACTTGTTCCCGTTCCTGCCTGATGAAGCACGATTTAGAACGCTCTGTCGACAAGCTTAGTTTTATGAAAGAAAACTGGCCTAGCTTTGCAAATATTGAAAGCGTAGACCAATTGTCAAAGGCTGAATTGCAGTGTTCTCTCTGTTTATTGAATATAGTGATAGACGGGCTGTCTAAAGATGAATTTTCATGTCCGAATAAAGAACTCATTCGTTTGGTCATCATGTATGTGTATATACAGGAAAGGTTCGATTTATGTGAAATCAAAGAACTGCATACTAAATTGGTGATGGCTCCTGTGAAGAAAAGAAAAGAAATGGCTCTCTAAGTCATAGCTATTCAAGTTGTCTTTGCAAAAATGTGATGAAAGTAGTGCTTTTTGCGGTGATAGGTGACAGATGTGGTGATAGGTTAAAAAACAACCTATCACCGCCGGAAACCTCGATGAATAAGGTGTTTGATTGCCGTTGGTGATAGGTGATAGAGAAAAGTGATTTTTATATATGAGAAGAAACTTATTAATGAAGAGTATTTTTATTCGGAGTATTCCATACTTTTGTCTGATCGCATACAATATCAATCCATTGGTCACCGCATTTAATCTTGAAATCTCCTTTTTCCAGTCTCCACTTACCGTCATATCCGACAAATGCCAAATCGCTTCCTTTTAGTTTCAACGTAACAGTCTTTGTTTCTCCCGGTTTCAGAGAAACCTTTTCGAAGTTTCGTAAACGGATATTGTCCGGTGTGCTGCTTGCCACTAAGTCCTTAGAGAACAATAACACACTCTCTTTTCCGGCAACTTTGCCCGTATTGGTTACATCAATCGTGAATATCAGCATCATCGGCATTGAAAGTCGGTTTGTCTACTTTTAGGTTATTATATTTATAATTGGTATAGCTTAATCCGAAGCCGAACGGCCATTGAATATCCATCACCGAATCATAATTGTAGTTACCTCCCATTTGCCCCATATTTTCACAAGGCTTGTAGTCATAAGTCGCCAAAGCGTTGATTAGGCGGGGATAAGTAAACGGCATTTTTCCACTGAAGTTGGCATCACCGGCCAATAAGTTAGCAAGTGCATCGCCACCATAATTGCTTGGCAGCATGATGTTGACGACAGCTTTTGCCAAAGGCTCTATGTCATTGATAATACGCGGACGTCCCTGGTTCAGAACCAAAACGATAGGTTTACCCGTAGCGGCCAGAGCTTTTACCAGATTGCGCTGATTTTCCGATAAGGTAAGATCCGTCAGGTTGCCGGGAGTTTCGCAATAGGAGTTTTCGCCAATGCAGGCGATGATAATATCTGCCTGTGCTGCCGCTGCTACCGGTTTTCAATTTCCGGTTTGTTTTCTTCCCACCAGTTATCGTTCTTGTAAGGAGCATAGGTGACTCCCGGTTCGTAGATAATATTCTCTTTTCCGTATTTCTCACACAAAGCCTCGTAGATTGTATGATATGCCTGCGTGTAATCATCGGCAACGTGTCCCTGCCAGCTATACGACCATCCGCCATTCAGGCAACGCATGGAGTTTGCGTTCGGCCCGGTCAGCAGAATCTTTTTGCCTTTCGCTATCGGCAGGGTATGTGCGTCATTCTTCAATAACACTTCCGATTCTTCGGCAGCCTGGAGGGCAACGGCAGCAAATTCCTTAGAACCGAACTTGTCATACTTCTTAATGTCCCAATACGGATTGTCGAATAATCCCAGACGATATTTCAAACGCAACACACGGGCTACTGCATCGTCGATGCGCTCCATAGATACCTCTCCTTCTTCAACCAACTCTTTCAGATAATCGCAGAAACTCACTTCATAAGGAACCATTGACATGTCGATTCCGGCATTGATGGCAATCTTGATAGCTTCTTTCTTGGTGGCAGCAATATGATCCCGTGTGCAGAGATTGTTTATGTCCGCCCAGTCTGTTACAATCAGACCGTCCCAGTTCAAGTCTTCTTTCAGCCATTCGGTCAGTAATTCACGGTTGGCATGAAAAGGCAGGCCGTTGTCAACGCCGGAATTCACCATCACGCTCAATGCACCATGACGCACGGCAGCCAGGAAAGGAGCGAAGTGTTTTTCACGCATATCGCTGCGTGAGATGGAAGAAGGAGTACGGTCTTTCCCGGAAACGGGTACACCGTAACCCATATAGTGCTTCATACAGGCAGCTACATGGTATGCTCCGATGCGGTTCGGGTCTTCTCCCTGAAATCCCTTTACGGTACCGACACGCCCATTTCTGCATTTACATAACAATCTTCTCCATAGTTCTCCCACATACGTGCCCAACGAGGGTCACGACCTAAATCGACAACCGGGGCAAACGTCCAGGGGATGCATCCTGCTTTGGTTTCATAGGCAGATATTTCGGCACTTTTCCTTGTCAGTTCCCGGTTGAAAGTGGCTCCCATGTTGATGCCTTGCGGAAACATCGTTCCGTCCAGCGTGTAGGTCGTTCCATGAATCTGGTCTACTCCATAGATGCACGGGATACCGATTTCTTTCATTGATTTCTCCTGTATCTGCTTGATGGCTTCCGCCCACTTCTCCTTCTTCTGTGCTACTCCCAGAGGGACATTCAGTAGTGAGCCTACCTTATATTTACCGATAACCGTGTCGAGCATCGCCTCGCTTAGACAGAATCCTTTCTCACGGCTGGTTTCAAGGTCAGACACCACATCAATGGTGATTTCACACATCTGACCGATCTTCTGTTCGAGGGTCATTCTCTGAAGCCATTGCCGGATGTTAGCTTCAATAGCCGGATCGGCTGGGATGGCGGGAGGGGTAGCCTGCGCGTGAGTTGTAAGGCAGGTACCGGCAAAGCTGATACTAATACCATTTTCTTAATGCTTTTCATGAGTTGATATTTTTAGAGTGAGACTTAAAATCTACCACAAATGTAGAAAGATTTGCAGTCACTCGAAAGGGCGAAATGCAATTGAATACATATGATGCCCCAATAAGATACATTCTGTGCGTATGGGTAAAACATTTGGCAGACCGGGTGTGAACGAAATACCATGTCTTCTTGGGGAAAAACATCTACTTTTGTATCGTCGGCCGGCAAAAGATGTTTAACTCCTAAATTATATGATATGCGAAACGCTTTATTCCTTATTTTCATCTCGCTTTGTTCTGTATGCGAATCATCGGCTCAAGGTTACAGTAATCCTGTAATTCCCGGTTTCCATCCCGATCCGAGTGTTTGCAAGGCAGGGGATGATTATTATTTAGTCAACAGCAGCTTTCAATATTTCCCCGGAGTGCCTTTGTTTCATAGCAAAGACCTTGTGCATTGGGAGCAGATAGGAAACTGTCTGACCCGTCCGTCCCAGCTTGATCTGACTAATGCCAATTCGGGAAGCGGTATTTTTGCTCCTACCATTCGTTACAATGATGGAGTGTTTTACATGATTACGACTAACGTTTCCGGTAAGGGGAACTTCCTGGTACATACTACTGATCCCTGTAGTGAATGGTCGGAACCTGTCTGGCTCGAACAAGGAGGCATCGATCCTTCGCTTTATTTTGAAGACGGCAAATGTTTTATGGTCAGTAATCCGGATGGATACATCAACCTGTGTGAGATTGACCCCATGACAGGCAAACAGCTTTCTTCTTCCAAACGAATATGGAACGGCACCGGAGGCAGATATGCCGAGGGTCCGCACATTTATAAGAAAGACGGCTGGTACTATCTGCTGATTTCAGAGGGCGGTACGGAATTGGGACATAAAGTAACCATTGCCCGCAGTCGTTACATAGACGGTCCTTATCAGGGAAATCCGGCAAATCCTATTCTGACCCATGCCAATGAATCGGGACAATCCAGTCCGATTCAGGGAACAGGGCATGCTGATCTGGTGGAAGGCACCGATGGTTCCTGGTGGATGGTTTGTCTGGCATACAGAATTATGCCGGGAACTCATCATACATTGGGACGTGAAACGTATCTGGCTCCGGTGCGTTGGGATAAGAATGCCTGGCCTGTGGTCAATGCCAACGGAACTATTTCTTTGGAGATGGATGTAACCACTCTGCCTCAACAGGAAATGAAAGGCAGACCGGAACGTATAGACTTTAAAGAAGGAAAACTTTCTTCCGAATGGATTCATTTGCAAAATCCGGAAGCAAAGAATTATACTTTTACCAAAGATGGCAAACTTCGTTTGATAGCAACTCCAGTTACGCTAAGTGACTGGAAAAGTCCTACCTTTGCCGCCTTGCGACAGGAACACTTTGATATGGAAGCATCCGTTCCGGTAGTCTTGCATAAAGCGGAAGCAAATGATGAAGCAGGACTTTCCGTTTTTATGGAGTTTCATTCTCACTATGATTTATTTGTCCGTCAGGATAAGGATCAGAAACGTTCTGTTGGTTTGCGGTATAAACTGGGAGAGATTACTCATTATGCCAAAGAGGTTTCCTTGCCAACCAGTGGTGAAGTGGAACTGGTGGTGAAGTCGGATATCAATTACTATTATTTCGGTTATAAAGTGAATGGAATATATCATGATTTGGGTAAGATGAATACTCGTTATCTAAGCACTGAAACAGCAGGTGGATTTACCGGAGTTGTCTTGGGACTTTATGCTGTATCAGCCTCTAAAGAATCAGAGATGTGCGCTGATTTTGGGTGCTTTAAGTATAAAGGAAAATAGGAAGAAAACAAATGAATCCCTTTATAAAACAAATTCACCCCATCGTTTCCAAAACGCTCCCTATATGAATAACATTACAGAAGCGAAGTTACATACCGAATATATAATTTTGCAGTGTAGAAAACAATATGTTTTAAATTAACTATTAAACAATATACCATGAGTAAACACTTTTTTAGAAAATGCACATTTGTGCATCTCTTTAGCTTTTCGGTAATCATTCTATTATGTTTGCCGATAATGGCTGTGAAGGCTGCTCCTTCACAAACTTCAGCTGTCAGTGGTGTAGTTATCTCGGCTACTGATGAGTTGCCTCTGGTGGGGGTCAGTGTCTTGGTGAAGGAGACAGCCAATGGAACGATAACCGATATGGACGGAAATTTCAAGCTGAATGTGGTATCCGGCCAGACTTTAGTCTTCTCTTATATAGGATACGTTACGCAGGAAATCGTTGTGACGGGTCAGAAATCGCTCAATGTAATATTAAAGGAAGACACCGAAATCCTTGATGAAGTAGTGGTGGTGGGTTATGGTGTGCAGAAAAAAGAAACTGGTGACCGGTGCAACGGTGCAGGTGAAGGGTGAGAGTCTTGCCAAGATGAACACCAATAGCCCTTTGCAAGGTATGCAAGGACAGACACACTGGGGTGAACATTTCTTCCACTTCCGGTCAGCCGGGCTCGGATATGAAAGTCAGTATTCGTGGTCTGGGTACTGTCGGAAATTCCAGTCCGCTGTATCTTATTGATGGTGTGGGCGGCGATATTTCCACTTTGAATCCTGCTGATATAGAAAGTATCGATATATTAAAGGATGCAGCTTCGGCAGCTATTTATGGTGCACAGGCTGCCAATGGTGTAGTGTTGATTACCACAAAATCGGGCAAGGAAGGAAAGGCGCAAATTTCTTTTGATGCCTATTATGGTGTGCAGACTGTGGCACGTAAGATAAATATGCTGAATGCGAAGGAATACATGACCATTATGGACGAGCAGGCTGTTAATTCCGGAAATGCGCCTTACAACTGGAGTTCGTTCCGGGTATTTATGATGCCAATGGAAATGTACACGACACTGATTGGGTAGACTCGATGTTTAAAGACAATACCAAGGGACGCAGAGTTATACATTGGGTATCACCGGAGGTTCGAAGACTTCCACTTATGCCTTATCGTTGGGATATATGAGTCAGGAAGGAGTAGTAGGCGGTAAGGACGTATCGAATTACGAACGTTACAACTTCCGTATCAATTCGGAACACAAGCTTTTCAAGGATTCCGACTTGTTGAAGGTAGGAGAGCAGGTCAGCTTCGTATACAAAATGAACAATGGTATTTCAGTATCCGACCAATATAACAATACTTTGCGCGGCGCATTTGCCACTTCGCCGCTTGCTCCAATCTATAGCGATAACAACATGTATGATTCTCCTTATAACGATACGACCAACTCAGACTGGTATAACGGCGACGGAAACCCTTATGGAAGCATGATGACCAACAGCAACAACAAGAACAAGACGGCAACATTCTCCGGCAATGTATATGCCGAACTGCAACCGGTCAGGAACTTGAAGTTGAGAAGCGTATTCGGGGCGGTGTACGGTTCTTCGAATATCGTAGTTTCAATCCGCTTTATCAATTCTCAATTTATACTTATAATACGACTCGTACATCAGCCACCCAAAATATGAATCATTCTTTAGACAATGACTTGGACCAATACGGCTGCTTATGACTGGACATGCGGCAAACATGCATTCAATGCTTTAGTCGGAATGGAAATATCGCTATTCCGGTACTTACCTGCAGGCCAAAACCGGTGCATTGAGAGAAGGCTTTGACGATTGGGATCATGCCTATGTAGGTAATGGTACAGCTACCAGCTCGGACAACGGTCTGGGAGCGGATGGTCACCCGAATGATGAGAGTCGCGTACGGTTTCTTACTTTGCCCGTTTCGGCTGGAACTGGAAAGAAACGTATATGATTAACGCTACGGTACGTACCGACGGTTCTTCCCGTTTCGCTCGTGGAAACCGTTATGGCGTGTTCCCTTCAGTATCGGCAGGTTGGACGATTTCAAACGAAGCTTTTATGGAAGATACGCACGACTGGCTGGATTTCTTGAAACTCCGTGTCAGCTGGGGTCAGGTAGGTAACCAGAACATTGACAATTACCAGTATACAGCTCCGATTACTTCCAGCAACACGTATTACCTGTTTGGCAATCAGGTGGGAGCCGATGCCCAGTCCGGCTATTGGGGCGCTTATCCCAGCCGCCTTGCCAACGAAGACGTTACATGGGAGACTTCCGAACAGACCAACATCGGTATTGATGCACGTTTCTTGCGGAGCCGCTTGAGCCTGACCGCCGATTTCTATATCAAAACCACGAAAGACTGGCTGGTAGAAGCTCCGATTCTTGCTACGGCAGGTACGGGCGCTCCGTATATCAATGGCGGTGATGTAAAGAATACCGGTATCGAATTAGCTTTGACTTGGAACGATCAAATCGGAAGTGATTTCCAGTATAATGTAGGTGTCAACGGTGCGTATAATAAGAATAAGGTGGGAAATATACCGACTGAGGACGGTATCATTCATGGCGATGTGAATATGCTTTATGACAATACTCCAGAATTTTATCGCGCTTCTAACGGTCATCCGATAGGTTATTTCTGGGGATTTGAGACAGCTGGCATATTCCAGAACCAGCAACAGATTGATGATTGGCTTGCAGCCGGAAATGGCGTTTTGCAATCGGATCCGCAACCGGGTGATGTCATTTATGTAGACCAAGACCATAACGGAACTATTGATGATAACGATAAAGTGGATTTAGGTAACGGTACTCCCGACTTTACGTATGGTTTCAATCTCGGTTTCAGTTATAAGAATTTCGACTTTGCATTGAATGCGTACGGTGCGGCAGGTAATCAGATTGTACAGTCATATCGTAATCATGCCAACAGCAAGGCGAACTATACGTCGGCAATCTTGGAGCGTTGGACCGGTGAGGGTACCAGCAACCGCATTCCGCGTGTGACGGATACCAATATCATCCCGAAATTGGTTACGGAACCTCCGACTGGGTATCGGGTATCGACTTGGGGTATTATCCTCGTCCGCGTACATTCCTCGTTGGTGTCAATCTGAAGTTCTAATTTATAACCTTAAAAAAATCAGAGAATATGAATAATATGAAATTATATATAGTGGGAATGGGACTAGCCGTGATGTCACTTACGGGATGTACGGCAGGCTTTCTGGATGTGGAATCGAAGAAAGAATCTACTACCGGTAACTTCTACCGGACTGAGAGTGATGCGTGGCGGGCATTGATAGGGTGTTATGATGGCTGGCAGTGTACTACGTCCAGTCAGGCATGTGCTTTTTATTTTGCTTCGCAAATCATGGCGGACGAGTGCTTTGCCGGTATGGGAAATACTGACGCCCGCAACTATCAGGTGATAGATCGCTTCGATGCTACGCAATCTCCTTCCGATATGAACTTGCTGGAAACGGAATGGACCAACTATTATGCAGCAGTGTATCGATGTAATGAACTTCTGGCTCATGAAGGTCAGATATCCCGGACAAGTGACCAGACGAGAAATACTTATATGGGTGAATGTCGTGCCTTACGCGCCTTGTGTTATTTCGATATGGTCCGCCTTTGGGAAAATATTCCCTTATTCACTGAACCTGTGAATGAGAACCGTGCACAGGCCAACCCGGAAGAGGTGTACAATCTTATCTTTAGCGATCTTAAGTTTGCTGCGGATAATATTCCGGCAGGTGCATACCCTAAAAGTGCAGCTGCTTCGAATGACGGTCATATAACCAAGTTTGCTGCTGAAGCGCTGTTAGCTCGCGTTTACTTGTTTTATACAGGCTATTACGGCAAAGAACCTCAGGTAGAAGGTGTCACCAAAGCTTCGGTATTGCAGGGATTGGAAGATTTTATCTCTGTTGCGGAGACCGAAGGCTACGGGCTGGTTGAAGAATTCAAAAACTTGTGGCCGGCTGCTTCCACTTCATGGAGCCGAAATGCGGCGACAGGTGATTATACACAGACTACAACCTATGCCGGAAAAGGTAATAAGGAGGTGGTATTGGCACAGAAATTTAATTATACGCAAGACTATGACGGAAATAATGATGGAAACCGTTGGCTGGTCTATATGGGAATACGTAGTTATTTGAATCATGCACCTTACGGAAAAGGATGGGGAGGATGTACGGTCAATCCCAAAATGTGGACTGTCTATGGTGCAGGTGATGCACGTCGTGAAGCTTCTATCATCAATCTGGATAGTGAAGGTATCGCCGATGATTCGGAATATGCAAAATCATATGCCGACCAACGTGAATATACCGGATATACGGTAAAGAAATATACTCCGATGTCGAAATGGGTCAAAGATGAAAAGTCCGGTGCATGGTCGATTGTTGATGAAGTTTCCGGTTTAGGCAAAGGCGATTTCCAGATTTCACAATATCAGGATTTCATTGTGATGCGCTATGCTGATGTGTTGTTGATGGCTGCTGAATTAGGAAGTCCGAGCGCACAGGCATATCTCAATCAAGTACGTCAGCGTGCTTATACGGTGAATGATGGTAAGGGAAACTTGTCGGTTTCAGGTGATTATCGGGAAGTTGCGGTCACAAAAGAAAATATAATAAAGGAGCGTATGCTGGAGTTTGCTTTTGAAGGACAGCGTTACTGGGACCTGCTGCGTCAGGGTGTGGATTATGCCGCTTCGCAGATTGCAGGCACTACGTCGGTTGTCAGCGGGGAAATCCCGAGGATGTAAGCATTACAGTTTCGAATATTACCGGCAAGCGAGGTTTTTCTCAGATTCCGAATAATCAGATTACACTTTCGAATGGCGTTTTGAAACAGAATGTAGGTTGGTATTAAAAAATGGAAGTTATGAATAAGATTGTATCAAAGTTATATATAGCATTGCTGGCAACGCTCGTCACATTGTTGTCGGCATGTACTCCCGAAACTTATGAATTGGGAAGTCAGGATATCGTTTCGGATGATCTGGAAGGAATTGCTTTTTCGATCACGCATGATGCGGTGAATCCGAATATCATTTATTTGAAAAGCCTGATGCCTTCCAGTTATCAGGTTTGCTGGGAACATCCGCAAGGGCGGAGTCAGAGTGCGGAAGTTAAGTTGCAGATGCCGTTTGAGGGGGAGTATAGCGTGAAGTTCGGTGTACAGACACGAGCCGGAATAGTGTATGGTCCCGCTGCAAAGTTTTCCATCGACAGTTTCTGTGCCGAATTTGTGAATGATGCTTTATGGACTTATTTGTCGGGAGGGGTCAACAATGAGAAGGTTTGGATTTTCGATAACGGCTCGTATGGCTTTGCTGCGGGTGAAGTGACTTATGCTGATCCGAGCACGACCGTAGAGTGGAACAACTGGAGTGCCAATTGGGATCCGGGAGTGGGACATACGGGCGATGATGCCATTTGGGAGAGTACGATGACTTTCGGTCTGACTGGCGGAGCGAACGTGACAGTTTATAATTCTTCTTCACAGAGCACAACCGTAGGTACATTTATGCTCAATGTGGACGATCATACCATCACGTTTACTGACTGTGAACTGTTGCACACGCCTTCATGGTCGGACAGAAGTACGAACTGGAACCGGAATCTGAAGTTGCTCGAACTGGATGAAAATCATCTGCGAATCGGGGTGATGCGTGACAATAGTGAAGGACCCTGGTGGCTGATATGGAATTTTGTTTCAAAAAAAGAATATGCTGACAATTATGTGCCCGAAGATAAACCCGATCCGGAACCGGTATTGCCTGACGGATGGGAAGACATGGTATCAGAAGTCGTGACCACAGAAATCAAATGGACGATGTCGCCTGATGTTCCGTTCGACTGGGCAAATCTGGATGGTAGCCTGATGAATAACTTTACGGTAGGTAACTATCCTGATTGGGCAGCTCCGGTCAGCGGATTGGAGAAACTTGCTTTGACTTTGAATTCAAGTACGATGACATATTCCCTTATTTTGCCCGATGGTACTTCTTCGGATGGAACCTACAGTTTGGATAAAAAAGGTGTTTACACCTTCAGCTTGCCTTTGCCTGCCTATCACATCGGAGGTGGTGATATTATGTTTGGAGCAGATGCTAACAACCAACTCCGTATCTTAAGTATTGAGAGTGTAGGAGGATCGGTGATGGGTATGTGGCTTGGTGCACGCAGCTCTGAAAAGGATGAATACCAGGCTTATCATTTTGTGCCCAATGCCGGGGGAAGCACAGAACCGGAGGCAACCACTATTACTGTTGACAACAATAAATTGGTGTGGGGACATCTGGAGAACGATAAGAATAATTTCCGTATCGAACTGTACAATCAATATGGTCAGACAGCGTCTGCATCTCCGGTTGATCCGGCAAGCATTGTGTTCGACTATTCAATGGAACTGACTTTCACTATTAGCGGACTGAGTGGCGATGCGGCCACCAAGGAATATAATGCAGGTCTGATGTGTACGGCAAGTGGTTGGTGGCCTAGTTATTCGGGTACGAGTGATGTAAAAGTGAAAGGCAACGGTACTTATACTATCAACATTAAACCAGAAGCGGCATATAACGGTGTAATCGTATTTGTGATTGATATCATTGATATGTTCAGTGACATTGCAGAACCGGATAAAGTGAACGTTACTATAGATACTTTAAGAATCTTGTAATTGAATGAGTATGAATAAGATTTGTAGCCTTTGGACTTATTATATTTTCTGTTTGGCAGGTGTTTTGCTTATTTCCTGTACGGAAGATGAAGTAGCGGAAACTCCTTTCATCACAGTCTCAAAGCAAGAACTGACTTTCGGTAAGAGTGGAAGCGAGACTTTACTCTATATACAATCAAATGTGTCTTATGAAGTAGTGTCGGATTCGCCGGAGTGGTGCAGCATCACCCGGCAGGAATCGGACTCAAAAAAGACTGGCAAGTATTTGGTTAGTGTAACTGCTAATCCTGATACAGAATCCCGTTCGACTACGATTAAGGTAACAGGAAATGAAATGAATGAGGTGGTACAGGTGAGTCAGCTTGCCAGTGATCTTTTTTAGTGGGGGAAACACACGAAGTGACAGTTGCCGGTGAAGGAGAAAACTTTTCTATTAAGATGCAGGCATCCGGAGATTATGAGATAACGATCGATGCCGGATGGCTTCATCATAACTCCTCACGTGCTCTGACTGAAAAGGTGGAGACATTTACCGCCGATCCCAACGTTGGTAATGAAGTTCGTACAGCCGTCATCACATTCATGCTGAATGACCTTATAGAATCGGTTACCGTGATTCAACAGGTTTCTTCGATACCGGAAGCAGATATGACAGGCATGGAGAAGAATGCGATGGAATTGATGAAGGAAATCGCGATTGGATGGAATCTGGGTAATTCGCTGGAAGCTACCGGTGGAGAAACCGCTTGGGGAAATCCGGCTACTACCAAAACCATGATTACCAAAATAAAGGAACTTGGATTTAGTGCGGTACGCATTCCTTGTGCTTGGAATGATTATCTGGCAAGTGATGGAAGCTATGAGATACAGGCGTCGTGGCTCAACCGTGTGAAAGAAGTAGTAGACTATTGTGTGGATAACGAACTGTATGTTATTCTTAATATCCATTGGGATGGTGGGTGGTTGGAGAATGATATACCAAACGGCTATAATAAAGCTGTAGACCAAAAGCAACGGGCTTTGTGGCGTCAGATTGCTACTTTCTTTAGAAATTATGACGAGCATCTGATTTTTGCTGGCTGCAACGAACCGAATGTTGAGGATGCCGATGATATGGCAGTACTGCTGCAGTATGAACAGACATTTGTAGATGCCGTTCGCGCTACGGGAGGGAAAAAAATGTGTATCGTAATCTCATAGTACAGGGACCTGCTACGGATATTGACAAAACTATCCAATGGATGGGGCAGTTACCCGAAGACCCGACGGACGGGCGTATGATTGTTGAAGTGCATTATTACAGTTCGTGGCAATTCTGCGGAATGGAGAAAGACGAGAGTTGGGGAAAGGCTTTCTATTTCTGGGGAGAAGAGAATCGCGGGTATGCTGTTGGCAATTACGAAGGTCGTTGGGACAATATTGGCGGAGAGGAATACATGAAAACTCAATTTCAGAAGCTGAAGACCCGGTTTGTAGAACAGAATATTCCGGTACTCATCGGTGAGTTTGCGGCTATCCGTCGTCAATTGCAGGATGAAGAAGCCCAAAGAGGACATGACCTGTCGCGTGCGGCGTTCGACAGATGTGTAGTGCGTCAGGCGCGTGCTCATGGACTGGTTCCATTCTATTGGGATCGTGGGGACGGTGTTTTGAATCGCAATACGTTGGACATTTATGACAAATTGGAGTATAACGCTCTGATAGAGGGACTCGCGACAGAATAGTCTGGATAAGAGTTGTTCTGTTGTTTCTATTGAGTATCAATAAACCATAAAGACGGTCTGTACGGGAATCTCCGTTCAGACTGTCTTTTTTCTTGGCGGGTTGGTTGATTTCGCCAAATAATCCGCAGACTCTTTTTCTTGGCTGTTTGATAATATTTTATTTCCTTTGTACAAATCTGAAAAACATGATAAGAAAGAGCCTTTTATTGTTAGCTTTACTTTTCACTTCATGGATTGTGTCTGCACAATCCTATCTGTTCAAGCATCTGGAAGTATCGGACGGATTGTCTAATAATTCTGTAAATACTATTTATAAGGATCGTGACGGGTTCATGTGGTTTGGCACGACTGCCGGATTGAACCGCTATGATGGATATACTTTTAAGGTTTACCAGCATGCCGAGGACGAGCCGGGATCTTTGCCGGATAATTATATCACTGATATTGTAGAAATGCCTGATGGACGGTTTTGGATAAATACTGCCCGGGGATATGTATTGTTTGACAAGGAACGGGATTGCTTCATCACAGATGTTACCGGATTTATGAAGAATCTCGAGTCATGGGGAGTTCCGGAACAGGTTTTTGTAGACCGGGAAGGGAATACCTGGCTTAGTGTGGCAGGTGAGGGATGTTACTGTTACAAGGAAGGCGGAAAAAGACTTTTCTTCTCGTACATGGAACATTCGTTACCGGAATATGGAGTAACACAAATGGCAGAATGTAGTGACGGGATCTTGTTGATTTATAATACAGGACTACTTGTTTGCCTGGATCGTTCCACATTGGCGATTAAATGGCAGTCTGATGAAATTAAGAAATATATTCCGGGAGGAAAGACGATAGAGCTTTCGCTCTTTGTAGACAGAGACAATTGTATCTGGGCATATAGTCTTATGGGAATCTGGGTGTATGACTGCGGAACAAAAAGTTGGCGGACAGACTTGACTGGTATCTGGTCGTCACGTCCGGACGTAATCATTCATACGGTGGCACAGGATATAGAAGGCAGAATCTGGGTTGGAAAGGATTATGACGGTATAGATGTGCTTGAGAAAGAAACTGGAAAAGTGACTTCTCTTGTTGCCCACGATGACAATGGACGGAGCTTGCCTCATAATACAATTTATGACTTATATGCTGACAGGGATGGTGTCATGTGGGTAGGTACTTATAAGAAGGGGGTATCTTATTATAGTGAAAGCATCTTTAAGTTCAATATGTATGAATGGGGAGATATAACTTGCATAGAACAGGCGGATGAAGATAGACTGTGGCTCGGAACGAACGACCATGGGATTCTTTTTGTGGAACCGTTCAACAGGAAAGGCGGAACCTTTCTGGAGAGATGCCGAAGGACAGTTGCCGAATCCGGTCGTGTCTATGCTAAAGTCAAAAGACGGCAAACTATGGGTCGGAACATTTAATGGAGGGCTGTATTGTATGGATGGTTCCCAGGTACGTTCTTATAAGGAGGGTGCCGGAAATGCTCTGGCAAGTAATAATGTCTGGGCATTGGTGGAAGATGATAAGGGGAGGATCTGGATTGCTTCCTTAGGAGGTGGTTTACAATGTTTGGAACCGTTGTCCGGTACTTTTGAGACTTATACGAGTAATAACTCGGCTCTGCTGGAAAATAATGTTACCTCTTTGTGTTGGGGAGATGATAGTACATTATTTTTTTTCGGAACTGCTAATCAGGGAGTAGGTATGATGGATATGCGTACTCGTGAAATAAAAAAGTTCAAGGTCAGAGCGGTAGCATGAAAATGTCGAACGATGCGGTTAATCATGTGTACAAGGATAGCCGGGGACTGATATGGATTGCTACACGTGAGGGATTGAATGTATATGATATGAGACGCCATCTGTTTCTTGATTTATCTCCTGTTGCAGAGGCCAAAGGAAGCTTTATTGCTGCGATTACGGAAGATCAGGAGCGTAATATGTGGGTATCGACCAGCAGGAAGGTGATTCGGGTAACAGTGGCTTCCGATGGAAAAGGGAGTTACCTTTTTGATTCCGGGCTTACAATAGTGAGGACGGATTGCAGAATTGTGATTTTAACCAGCGTTCTATCAAAACCTTGCACAATGGAATCATTGCCATTGGAGGTTTATATGGGGTAAATGTTTTTGCTCCGGATCATATACGCTATAATAAAATGTTGCCTACTGTGATGTTTACAGGTCTTTCGCTGTTTGATGAGCCGATAAAGGTGGGACAGTCGTATGGTGGAAGAGTGTTGATAAAAAAAGAGTTGAACGATGTAGAAAATGTAGAGTTCGATTATAAGCAAAACATTTTCAGTGTGTCTTTTGCTTCGGACAACTATAATTTGCCGGAGAAAACTCAATATATGTATAAGTTGGAAGGGTTTAATAATGACTGGCTAACCTTACCGTTAGGAGTACACAATGTGACTTTTACGAATCTTGCCCCAGGAAAGTATGTTTTGAGAGTGAAGGCGATCAATAGCGACGGTTATGTCGGCATGAAGGAAGCGACGCTGGGTATTGTAGTCAATCCTCCTTTCTGGATGTCATGGTGGGCCTATTTGTTGTATGCCATCGGTTTGGTGGTCGTGCTTTTTCTGGCACGCTACCGGATGTTGAAACGTGAACGTGAGAAGTTTCATCTTCAGCAGATAGAAAGCGAGGTGGCGAAGAACGAAGAAATCAATAATATGAAATTCCGTTTCTTCACGAACGTCAGCCATGAATTGCGTACACCGCTTACATTGATTATTTCTCCTTTGGAGGGTATGCTGAAAGAAACAACCGATGAATTGCAAAGTACACGTTTGCAGTTGATGCATCGCAATGCGCAGCGGTTGTTGCACTTGGTCAATCAACTGCTCGATTTCCGTAAAGGGGAGATGAGCACTCATCAGTTGTCTCTGTCGGAAGGAGATATTATCTCGTATGTGCATAGTGTTTGCAACTCTTTCCTGTTGATGGCGGATAAGAAACATATTCAGTTCTCTTTCTTCTCGGGGATAGATACATTCTCGATGGCTTTTGTTGCTGACAAGGTAGGAAAGATTGTCATGAATCTGCTGTCCAATGCCTTTAAGTTTACTCCCGAAGGAGGACGGGTGACGGTGATGATAGAGCATGTGGCAGGAACTCCTGATATGCTGGAGATCAAGATTGCTGATACTGGAATAGGAATTAGTGAGGTGGATAAGGAACATATCTTCGAACGTTTCTATCAGGCGGGTCATAAAGGGGTAGAGGAAACTGCCGGAAATGGTATCGGCTTGAGTTTGGTACGTGACTTTGTAACTCTGCATGAAGGAGAAGTGAAGGTCTTTGATAATATAGGAACAGGCTCCGTTTTCGTTATTCAGTTTCCGGTAAAGCATGTAGAGACACAGGTGCAATTGCCGCCAGAGACAGGTATACCGGCCGGGGAGGAAGAAGATAAGGAGATAAAAGAGGAAACCAAAGAGGAAACGGAACGTAAGGATTTCCCATTGTTGCTGATAGTAGATGATAATGAAGACTTCCGTATCTTTATGCGTTATAGTCTGGAATTGCAGTATCGTGTCAAACTGGCTGTGAGTGGTAAGGAAGCATGGGAGATGATGCAGGAAGAATTGCCCGATCTGGTTATCAGTGATGTGATGATGCCTCAAATGGATGGTAATGAGTTGTGCCGTCTGATAAAGCAGGATAAGCGCACAGCGCATATCCCTGTGATTTTGCTGACAGCACGGCAGAATACCGAAGCGAAGCTGGAAGGATTGCAGACAGGAGCGGACGATTATGTAACGAAGCCGTTCAATATGACTATTCTTGTGTTGCGTATCCGTAAACTGATAGAATTAAGCCGCTATCATCGTGTCACCCAGGGAATGATTGACCCTGCCCCCAGTGAGATTGTGATTACTTCATTGGATGAGAAATTGATAGAGAAAGCAATCAAGTATGTGGAAGATAATATGTCGCGTACCGAACTCTCGGTAGAGGAGCTTAGCCGGGAACTGGGTATGAGCCGTGTGCATCTGTATAAGAAATTACTCCAGATCACAGGAAAGACACCGATTGAGTTTATCCGCGTGATCCGCTTGAAACGGGCAGCGCAATTATTGCGTGAAAGCCAGCTTCATGTATCTGAGGTAGCCTTCGAAGTAGGCTTTAATAACCCTAAATATTTCAGTCGTTATTTCAAGGATGAATTTGGTGTTTTGCCCTCTGTTTACCAGGAAAAAGAGGGAAATAACAAATGATACCTCTGAAAAAAACATATCGTCCGGTCACTGTTTAAAAGTTCCCCTTCTATAAAACATTAGAAGGGGAGCTTTTCATTTATAGTACTTACTTTTGCGATATGAGAAAATATATTGTTGAACCCTAAAGGTAGGTATGATTATGAATATGAAAAACATTTTCTGTTGTCTGTTGCCGGGACTTCTTTTCGGAGCATGTGCCAATAAGGTCTATGAGGAGACAGGCGATAGCGTGATAGTTAAAGTACAACACAAAGAAACAGGAGGTCCTCGTTTGGTTCGCCTTCAGGTGATGGGAGATAAGTTAATTCGCGTTTCTGCCACTGCCGACAGCAAGTTTGCCGATCCGCAAAGTCTGATTGTTGTTCCACAGAAAAAACAAACATCTTTTGCCGTCGTGCAGAATGGCGATACGATTACAGTGTCTACTGAAGAAGTGAAAGCATCTGTACTGGCTAGTACCGGAGAGGTGTGGTTTACGGATAAAGACGGAAAGTTAATCCTGCAGGAAAACAAGGGAGGAGGAAAGAAGTTTACTCCAATCGAAGTAGAAGGAACAAAGGGATATACGATCTGCCAGGTTTTTGAATCTCCTGAAGATGAAGCGTTCTACGGATTGGGGCAGCATCAGGCGGATGAATTTAATTATAAGGGTAAGAACGAAGAACTGTTCCAATACAATACGAAAGTCTCTGTTCCATTCGTTGTTTCAAATAAGAATTATGGTGTACTGCTGGATAGCTATTCATTGTGTCGTTTCGGTAATCCGAATGACTACTCCCAATTGAACCGGGTCTTTAAGCTTTATGATAAGACAGGTCGGGAAGGTGCGCTTACCGGTACTTATGTGCCGAAAAAAAGGAGAGACGTTGGTTCGTCGGGAAGACTCTATTTATTTTGAGAATCTGAAAACGATTCAGAATCTTCCGGAGAAATTGCCGTTGATGGGGGCTAAGGTCACTTATGAAGGTGAAATAGAACCTGCTCAAACAGGAGAATTTAAGTTTATTCTTTATTACGCCGGATATGTCAAGGTCTATTTGAATAATGAACCGGTGGTGCCGGAACGTTGGCGGACTGCATGGAATCCTAATAGCTATAAGTTTGCTGTTCATCTGGAAGCAGGTAAGCGTGTGCCGTTGAAAATTGAATGGCAGCCTGATGGCGGGCAGTCTTATTGCGGGCTGCGGGCATTGACTCCTGTAGATCCGGCAGAACAGGGAAAACAGTCATGGTGGAGCGAGATGGCAAAAGCAGCTTGATTATTATTTTGTGGTTGGTGAGGATATGGATGAAGTAATCAGTGGCTATCGGACTCTGACCGGAAAGTCGCCTGTTATGCCGAAATGGGCAATGGGTTTCTGGCAAAGCCGGGAGAAGTATAATACACAAGATGAAATGTTAGGCGCACTGAAAGGTTTCCGTGATCGTAAAATCCCGGTGGATAATATCGTACTGGATTGGAATCACTGGCCGGAAAATGCCTGGGGAAGTCATGAGTTTGATAAGGTACGCTTTCCGGATCCCAAAGCAATGGTAGATTCCATTCATGCTATGCATGGGCGTATGATGATTTCGGTATGGCCTAAGTTCTATGTTACTACCGAACATTTCAAGGAGTTCGACAAGAATGGGTGGATGTATCAGCAATCTGTCAGGGATAGTTTGAAAGATTGGGTAGGCCCCGGTTACCATTATGGTTTTTATGACGCTTATGATCCGGATGCACGTAAACTGTTTTGGAAGCAGATGTATGAGCACTATTATCCGTTGGGTATCGATGCCTGGTGGATGGATGCCAGCGAACCGAATGTACGTGACTGTACCGACTTGGAATATCGGAAGGCTTTGTGCGGACCTACGGCATTGGGCTCCTCTACGGAATTTTTCAATGCTTATGCACTGATGAATGCAGAAGCCATTTATGACGGTCAGCGTGGAGTGGATAATAATAAACGTGTGTTCTTATTGACCCGTTCGGGATTTGCCGGATTGCAACGTTATTCTACCGCAACATGGAGTGGCGATATCGCTACCCGTTGGGAAGATATGAAGGCGCAGATTTCTGCCGGACTGAATTTTGCCATGAGTGGAATACCTTACTGGACAATGGATATTGGCGGCTTTTGTGTAGAGAACCGTTATGTAGCGGGACAGAAGCAATGGAATGCGACAAAGACAGAAAATGCCGATTATAAAGAATGGCGTGAATTAAATGCCCGTTGGTATCAATTCGGTGCATTCGTTCCTCTGTATCGTGCACATGGACAATACCCGTTCCGTGAAATATGGGAGATTGCTCCGGAAGGGCATCCGGCCTATCAATCGGTTGTTTATTATACCAAGCTACGCTACAATATGATGCCGTTGGGCGATAGAGGGAGACTTCAGTCAGGATAATCCGTCCGGTACAGGCGGAGGGGCTTTGCCCGGAGGCATCGGGTGGTACCGTAAGACCTTTGTCCCCGATAAAGCCGATGCGGATAAGAAGTTCCGTATCGTGTTTGATGGGGTCTATATGAATTCGGAAGTATTTCTTAACGGTGTATCTCTGGGGCATCGTCCGTATGGATACATTACTTTCAGTTACGACCTTACCCCGCATCTCAAGTGGGGCGAAAAGAATGTGCTTGCCGTGCGTGTGGACAATTCCGAACAGCCTAATTCACGCTGGTATTCGGGATGCGGCATTTACCGGAATGTATGGCTGGTGAAGACCGGTGCGGTGCATGTGGCTGAATGGGGAACGTATGCTACGGTGAGTGAGGTGAGTGATGCGCAGGCGGATTTGGATATTCAGACCCGTGTGGCAAATGAATCAGCTATGCCTGCTCAGGTGAAGGTGCATTCTTCTTTGCTGGATGCGGAAGGGCTTATCGTTGCAAGTGGAGAAACGGACTGTTTCGTAGAAGCCGGGAAGGAAACCGAGGTCTCGCAACAGCTAAAGGTCGGGAATCCCGAACGGTGGGATATTGATACACCTTATTTATATACCTTATTGACCGAAGTGGTACAAGAAGGGAAACAGGTCGACCGTTATGAAACGCCTGTAGGTATCCGTTCGTTTTCTTTTGATGCCGAAAAGGGATTTATCCTTAACGGAAGACCGATGAAGATTAACGGGGTATGTATGCATCACGATTTGGGATGCTTGGGAGCGGCGGTCAATGTGCGTGCCATGGAACGCCAGCTGGAAATCCTGAAAGAGATGGGATGCAACGGCATCCGGTGTTCGCACAATCCTCCTGCGCCCGAATTGCTTGGCTTGTGCGACCGGATGGGGTTCATCGTCATGGATGAGGCGTTCGACATGTGGCGCAAGAAGAAGACCTCGCACGACTATGCCCGCTATTTTGATGAGTGGTATGAACGGGATTTGCGCGATTTCATCTTGCGCGACCGCAACCATCCCTCCATATTTATTTGGAGCATCGGCAACGAAGTGTTGGAGCAGTGGAGCGATGCCAAAGCCGATACGTTAAGTCTGGAAGAAGCGAACCTGATTCTGAACTTCGGGCATTCGGCGGATATGTTGGCAAAAGAAGGGGAGATGAGTGTCAATTCATTGCTGGCGAAGAGGCTGGCTGAGTTTGTAAAGGCACTCGACCCGACACGTCCCATTACGGCCGGATGCAATGAACCGAATCCGGCAAACCATTTGTTCAAGTCGGGAGCTATGGACATTATCGGGTACAATTATCATAACGCGAATATTCCCGATGTACCTAAGAATTTCCCTAACAAGCCTTTTATAATCACCGAAAGCAATTCGGCTCTTGCCACACGTGGGTATTACCGGATGCCGAGCGATAAGGTTACCGTTTGTCCCGACCGTTGGGACAAGCCGTATTACGACCCGACTTTCGCTTGCTCGGCATACGACAATTGCCATGTGCCTTGGGGAAACACGCATGAGGAAACCATAAAGCTGATTCGTGACAATGCTTTCATCAGCGGGCAATATGTGTGGACGGGATTCGACTATATCGGCGAGCCTACTCCTTACGGATGGCCTGCACGTAGTTCATTCTTTGGTATTGTCGATCTGGCAGGTTTCCCAAAAAGATGTCTACTATCTATATCAGTCGGAATGGACAGATAAGCAAGTGTTGCATCTTTTCCCGCACTGGAACTGGACGCCGGGACAGGATATTGATATGTGGTGCTACTATAATCAGGCGGATGAAGTGGAATTGTTTATGAATGGAAAGTCGCAGGGAGTGAAATGTAAAGATGCTGATAACCTGCATGTTGTTTGGCGTGTAAAGTTTGAACCGGGAACGGTGAAGGTTGTTGCACGCAGAAAGGATGAAGTGGTAGCGAAAAGGAAATTCGTACAGCCGGAAAGCCTGCAGAAATTCGCCTGACTCCTGATCGTTCAGTTCTGGCTGCTGATGGAAAAGATTTGTGTTTCGTCACTGTAGAGGTGCTGGATGAAGAAGGAATCTTTGTCCGAATGCAGATAATTTGGTGAATTTCACTGTGAAAGGTAATGGTTTCATCGCAGGAGTGGATAATGGAAACCCGATATCGTTGGAACGCTTTACAGGATAAAAAAGGAAAGCATTTTATGGAAAATGCCTTGTTGTCATTCAGAATGACGGGAAACCGGGAAAAACGGAGTTGACAGCTACTTCGGAAGGGCTTCGGCAAGCCGTGGTGAAGATCTCGGCAAAAGATTGTAAACTGTAAATGATTATGGGAATAATGAAGATATTTTTATTGACTATATGTTTCCTGTCTGTTCAGACAGGTATGGTGGTGATTGCTCAAGACAAGAAACAAAAACCGGTGTATCTGGATGATACACAACCGATAGAGGTCAGGGTACAGGATGCGCTGAACCGTATGACTGTGGAGGAGAAAACTCGTCTTAGTTATGCACAAGGGAAGTTTAGCTCCCCTGGTTGTCCCCGTTTGGGTATTCCTGAACTGTGGATGAGTGACGGTCCTCATGGCGTGCGTGCCGAAATTAACTGGAATGATTGGGGATATGCCGGATGGACGAACGATAGTTGCACTGCTTTTCCTGCACTGACCTGTCTGGCAGCTAGCTGGAATCCGCTATTGGCAGAGAAATATGGACAGGCCATCGGTGAAGAAGCCCGTTATCGTGAAAAGGATGTTTTGTTGGGACCGGGGTGAATATCTATCGTACCCCGCTCAACGGGCGTAACTTTGAATATATGGGGAAGACCCTTATTTAGCCTCCGGAGCTTTGTGTACCTTATATTCAGGGAGTGCAGAAGAACGGAGTAGCGGCTTGCGTGAAACATTATGCGCTCAACAATCAGGAATTGTGGCGTGGGCATATCGATGTGGAGGTGAGCGACCGTGCCTTGTACGAAATCTATCTGCCTGCATTCAAGGCTGCTGTAGAAAGAGGTAAAACGTGGTCAGTTATGGGAGCTTATAATAAAGTGCGTGGAACTCATGCTACCCATCACAAATTGCTGAATAATGATATATTGAAGGGAGAATGGAATTTCGACGGATGCGTCATAACAGATTGGGGAGCTGCACATGATACCTATGAAGCTGCCATGTATGGCTTGGATATTGAAATGGGATCTTATACGAATGGTTTGACTTCAGAATCGGAATTCGGTTATGACGACTATTACTTGGGTAAGTCTTATCTGAAAATGGTTCGCGAAGGTAAGATTCCGATGGAGGTAGTGAACGATAAGGCCGCACGTGTGTTACGTCTGATTTTCCGTACAGCGATGAATCGTCGGAAACCGTTCGGTGCACTGACCAGCGAAGAGCACTATCGTACAGCTTATGAGGTTGCAACAGAGGGCATTGTCTTGTTGAAAAATGGGACAGGTAAGAAACAGCCTGCATTATTACCTATTCCCCAGGGAAAATATAAACGTATTTTGGTTGTGGGAGATAATGCTACCCGTAATTTGATGTTAGGCGGCGGCTCTTCGGAGTTGAAAGTTCAGAGGGTGGTTTCACCATTAGATGGTATAAAAGCGAAGTTTGGTGAGGATGTGGTTTATGCACAAGGCTATACAAGCGGTCGCCCGATGTATGGCCGGGCAGATGTTATTCCACAGACAACAGTAGATTCTTTACGTAATGACGCGGTAGAAAAAGCGATGAATGCGGACTTGGTGATCTTTGTCGGAGGACTGAATAAGAATCATTTTCAGGATTGTGAGGGTGGTGACCGTTTGTCGTATGGACTTCCTTTTGGACAGAATGATTTGATAGAAGCTCTGTTGAAAGTAAATAAGAATCTGGTAGCAGTAATTATTAGTGGAAATGCGGTGGAAATGCCTTGGGTGAAGGAGATACCCTCTATTATTCAGTCGTGGTATTTAGGCTCTGTCGGCGGAGAGGCACTGGCTGATGTGTTGAGCGGAGATGTGAATCCCAGCGGTAAGTTACCTTTTTCTTATCCGGTGAAACTGGAAGATTGTCCGGCACACTTCTTTGGTGAGATTAGTTACCCGGGTGATAGTATCCGTCAGGAATATAAAGAAGATATTTTGGTTGGTTATCGTTGGTATGATACGAAGAAGATCCGGCCGCTCTTTCCTTTTGGCTATGGCATGAGTTATACCACTTTCGAATATAGTAAGCCTGTGGTATCGGCTAAAACAATGAATGCTGATGGCAGTATTGATCTTACTGTAAGAATTAGGAATACAGGGAAAATAGCAGGGAAAGAGATCGTTCAGTTATATGTTGGCGACGAAGAGTGTAGTGTTCTTCGCCCGGTGAAGGAGTTGAAAGACTTCCGGAAAGTACGGCTTCTTCCGAATGAAGAAAAGAGGTGAAGTTTACAATCAAACCGGAAGCATTGCAATTCTTTGATGATAAACAGCGTACTTGGGTGGCAGAACCTGGAAAATTCAAGGCATACATTGCCGCCTCTTCTTCTGATATTCGCGGTACGGTGACATTCGAATATATTCAATAATAAAGTTAACGGGTTGATACACAAAGCTTAGTGGACATATAGAGACAGCGCGGTGGATATATATACTCACCATCGTGTATCTATATGTCCACTACGATAAGTATATATGTCCACCAAATTGAAAGATGATGTCTTGGTAAACTATAAAAGGTAGAAAGCAAAGTATTACTACTTGTTTAAATTGTTCGTGTGGTTTGTTCACATTGATATGTCGTACTACTTTTACGCCTTAGTAAAAGTGAGTGTACGTTTATAATGCTTTAAAGGCGTATTGCTTTTAAGGGAATTAAGTTAGGGTTTTAATAGACCATTATCTGCTCATTCTTGTACTGAAAATGTGCAATTCCTAAATCGTTCAGTGCGTCCAACAGACTTTCTACCGAAACATTCCGGCTAAAACGAAAATGAATCCGTTTCTGTAAGAGGTTGGGTGAGTGGCAGATGACGCTGATATTATACCAAGTCCCTAAACTCTGTAATACTTGCATCATCTTCGTGTTGTCGAAATAAAACTCATTATCCGTCCATCCTTCTTTTTCGGTCTGCGTAGCCTTTGATACAACGATATCACCATTTGTTTCTAATGTGGCGGATTGACCGGGTGATATTTCCTTCCGGTGCGAAGAGTCGGTTTTTGCTACTTGCACCCGTCCTCTATATAATGTGACAGTGGGCGTATTACAAGGATAGGCATTTACATCAAATACTGTCCCCAATACCTGTGTCTGTATATCTCCGGTGGAAACGATGAAAGGACGAAGACTGTCTTTTGCCACTTCAAAGCGTGCTTCTCCGGTGAGGTTTACTATCCGCTTGTTTTGCGGAGTAAACTCTTTGGGGTATTCCAAACGACTGTTTGCACTTAACAGCACGTGGGTTCCGTCTTCTAATGTCAGATTAATGATAGTCGTTGGCGGGGTGGAAACGATTATTCTGCCGTTTTTTTCTTGTGTTGTGACCTGCTCGGGAACATTGAGGGCGGCAAATATTTTGATATCCGGTGCTGTACTGTCTGATTTATTCCGGGGTGACCACAGTATTAAGAGCAGGGCAATAGCTGCTGCCATGCCACCGGAAAGCCATATGCGGCGATATGCTTGTCGTTTCTTCTGCTCCTGTCGTTGCAAGAAAGCTGTCCATGCTTCCCGTGTCTCTTCCGGCAGGGGCAAATCGCCTAACGCTTCGCCAAAGGCATTTTGCAAACGACGTATCCCGGCATCCTCTGAAAAAGGGCGGCAGTCATCTCCCGTTAGTCCGTAATCGGGGGATTCCTCTTTGGGAGTATACTTTTTCTTTTCTTCCATTATCTGTTCTCCTTCCTTGATCGTTCATGATTTTCATCGTTCATGACTTCGCGTAATGTACGCAGTGCTTTGGATATATGCTTTTTCACTGTATCGGGACTGATGCCAAGTTGTTCGGCAACTTCCCGATAGGTGAGATGCTCGTAGTAACACAGCCGTAAGATAGTGCAGGTAGGCTCAGGCAGACTTCGGGCTATCATTTCCGCCTTGCAATAACGCTTCGTGCTCCTGATAGTTGCTTTCCATATCAGCTAGTGTCGCTTCGTAGATCGCTCTCGCATTATCATGCTCCACTTGAAGGTGTTTCAGGCGGTTGCGGCAGGCGTTGCGGACTGCGGTATAAATCCATCCGCCCCGGTCGTTCTTATCCAACTGCTCAAAATGTGTCCAGGCCTGTTCCATCACTTCGCTCACTATATCCCGTGCTTCTTCTTTATCTCCCGTCAATTGTGAGGCATAACGTACCATTCGCGGATACATTTCCACAAACATCTGCTCGAAAACTTCTTTCTTTGTATGGTCTTTATGAAACAGGAACATGCTCTTTTAGGGGTTGATACTGCAAAAGTACACACTTCTCTTTAAAAAGAGAGTCTACAGACGCGATTTTTCACTCTCTCCGGCTCCGGTTCCTTTATATTTGCTCTTCGTGGCGTTGAACTGATAGCTCAGCCGGATACCGAAACGCTGCTGGTCTGAATAATCGCGGTTGGAGCTGAATGTCCGGTCGCCATAGATGGTGAAGTATCTGTAGCCGGTGTGAAAGATGTCTTTCGCGGTTACCGATACTTTCAGCGCCTGGTCTTTCAGGAATGATTTGGTCAGTTGGGCATCTACTCTTCCTTCGGTTTTCCAGATGGCGTAACTTTGTTTGGCGCCGGGCGCCAGTTCTCCTTTGATGTTGAAGAACCAACCTTTAGGGAAGTTGAAACTGTTGTCGAGACTGAAATAGAACCGTGGCTCATTCCAGTGCTGGGTGATGCCTATGGAAGTACCGTGGAGTCAAACCAATTGATGCCGGTGGTCAGTTGAGGTTGCCATATGCCGATCTTTGGCGAAAGGACGATGCTGCTTCCATATCGGTTGGAATGCGGAATGCTTGCTCTGCCGAACAGCAATACACCGGGATGGTTGATGTCGTCATACGGTCGGGTGTAGCTGGTGTACATATTCCAGCAATGGTCGTAGTTGAGGCTGAAGTTGATCCATTTCCATCCGGCATCAAAGAAAGTCGCACGATGTATCTGAGGAACGAGAAACGGGTCTCCGCTCTGGTAGGAGTACTTGTTCTGATAGGTGACGGCGCTGGTGAGCATGTCATAACTGGGACTGTATTTCAGCGTCCGGTGAGAAAGGGCGAAGAACCAGTTGCCGGAGGTGTATCTGATGCTGACTACCGGTATCCAGTCGCGATAGGTGGGGCTTTGGCCGTCTTGGTGAATCCCTTTCTCGTAGTAATCTGTTTGTTGAAATTCATAGCGTAGTCCGGCTAAGATATTGAACTTCCCCAATGGCAGGTTGTAGTCGATGAAGCCGGAGAGCATCGTTTGTTTGATGCGGTCGTCGGCATCGGCGGAGAAGCCGCTTTGGAGAAATACGTCGTGGCGGTTGGTGAATGTCTCTTCTGTGCCGAAACTGAGTTTGCCTTTCCAGAGTGGGGCGGTGAGCAGGAGCTTGGCGGCATAGAGGTGGTTGCGTACGCGGTTGCTCGAAGTGGCGTCTTCGGTTCCGTTGTTTTCGGCGTATTGACGGATGCGGTCCCGGCCATACAGATAGTCGGCGTTGAAGTCGATGTTGCATTTGCCGAACGTAGCGTTGTAGTATCCGTTGGCTGCCTGCCACCAGCCGGTGTGCGCATCTGTCTGCTGGCGAGCGTACAGGTGGTCTACTTCTTTGCCATCTTGCAGGATGAGGGTGGTCCCTTCATTGGTAGTATGTGCATTGCCTATGTTCGTGCCGGGCATATAGCGCATACCGAATGACTGGTCTTCGTCGATTTCGTAGTTGAATCCCAGTTCGCCGTTGAAGGTGCGGTAGGTTTGTTTGCTTTTGTTTTCTGTCGATTGGTTCCAGTCGGACGAAGCATAAATGTCCTGGCTGGAGATGTTGGTTGTGTGATTGTTGATTTCCGCAAAGTCTCCTTTTACGAAAATATCCAGTCCGCCGGTACGGTAGTTCAGGGATATGCCTTCGTTGCCGATCGGTTCGTGTCTTGCGAGTAGTCGGTGTAGAAACTGCCGCTCATGCCCTGTCCGCGTTTGCGGATGGTGCGCAGACGGATAACGGCGCCTACGGAAGAGCCATATTGTACGCCCGGTGTAGTGATGATTTCTGCCGATAGTATTTCATTGGCTTGCAGACGGTCCAGTTCGGTCTTGTCTCTGACTTTGCGGCCGTTGATATAGATTTCGGGAGTGCCCCTACCCAATACGGTGTATTCTCCGTCCGTACCTGTGACAAAAGGGAGATGTGAAATCATTTCGCTTGCCGATCCCATGAGTGAAAGGGGAGTTCCGGTTATATTGGCGGTTAATGTTCCGTCTTTCCTTTCTATCAATGGGCGTCCGGCGGTTACCACTATCTCTTTCAGCAGTTTCGTATCGGGTTGTAACCGGAGGATGTTTTGTTGCCGGCAGGAAATAATTTGCGGACAGTAACCTATATAGGTTGCTTTCAACAGGCAATCTTCCCCGGCTATGGCAGGCAGACGGAGAACCGTCCTCTTCTGTCACGCTCCCGGCCAGGAAACTGGAATCGGCAGCAAGCGCAAGTATATTGACGAATGCTAGGGGAGTTCCTTTCTCGTCATAGACTTTGCCTTGTACGGTTATGGCTTTGTTTGATTTCTTTCGTTGTACGACGAAATACTCTTCCGTTCGACGGAAACGAAAGGTTTACCTTTCAATACGATGTCTATGGCTTCGCATTCTGTCTTTTCGTGAATACTGGCTGTCACGCGATAACTTTCGGTGCCGTTGTAAGTGAAGAGAATACTTTTTCCCCCCTTTCTTTTCTATCTGTTTCAGTGCTTCGGGCAAGCTTTCATTCTTCAGTTCCAATGAGAACTTCTTGATGACTGCCTGTGCTTGTGCGTGGGAGGGAATAAAAAAGATAAACCGTATCCAATCAGTAACCAGCCGATTGTTGTCCAAGTAAAATTAAACTGTCGCATACTACTTCTGTTTTTGTAATTTCACTTATACTACAACAAAGGGAGTGATCGGGTACGTTTTATCCGAATTATTTTTGCAGTTTATTTCAGTTTCTTCTGATATTCATCCGAATTCAATATTTCCAGTGCTTTTTGTATACTTTCATTCGTTGTATTCATTACCCGGAAATATTCGGTCATGTCCCAAAGGTCGCGGGCAATCAGTGCTTTGAGCTGCGTTTTGATAAGTGGGAGTGCTTTCTGATATTGTTCTTCATTGAACTTCACACCCTCTTTCTCGCCCATCTCCCGCAAAGTAGCCAACATATTATCGTCAATGACAAACTTCTCGTTGAATGATTCGAACTTCTTATACTTGTTAGCTAATTCTTTCCGGTGTTCCTCAATAAACTGCATGGTAAATTTGATGATAACCCCTTTGCCTACCAGGTTCCGGTGATAATCCGTATACAATGTCGTATCGATTGGTACGAAATAATCGGGCATGATACCACCACCTCCATACACAGTACGTCCTAGTTTCTTGGTCTGCACTTTCAATGAGTCGGGGAAGTGGATGCTGTCGGCATTCATCAGCTCACCGTGGTTGAAACGGTCTATCAGGTCCTTGTTGTAATCAACAGTACTGTCGTACGGTTTTTGGATGGAACGACCCGATGGAGTATAGTAACGGGCGATAGTCAGACGAATCATGGAACCGTCCGGCAGGTCGATAGGACGTTGCACCAATCCTTTGCCGAAAGAACGGCGGCCTACAATAATTCCTCTGTCCCAATCCTGTACTGCGCCGCTGACGATTTCGCTGGCGGAAGCTGTATACTCGTCCACCAATATGATGAGGCGGCCATTACGGAAGTCTCCGTTACCTTTTGCATAGAAATCACTACGCTTGGCGGTCCTACCTTCGGTGTAAACAATCAGTTCTTTCTGTCCCAAGAATTCGTTGGCAAGGTCAATGGCTGCATTGAGATAACCACCTCCGTTTCCTTGCAGGTCGAGAATCATATCCTTCATACCTTGCTTCTGCAGGTCTTTCATTGCTTTCTTAAATTCTTCGGCGGTGGTTGCGCCAAAGCGGTTGATACGGATGTATCCGGTTTTAGGCTGAATCATATAGGAGGCATCGAGACTAAGGATAGGTATCTTGTCTCTCTTTACTGTAAACAATAAAGGCTCCTTCACACCACGACGAACGATGGTTAGATTGACTTTCGAACCTTTCGGGCCACGCAGGCGCTTCATGATATCTTCCGTGCTCATTTTTACTCCTGCGATGGCGGAGTCATTGACCGCAATGATACGGTCACCGGCAAGGATGCCGACTTTCTCGGAAGGTCCGTTGCTGACAGGTTGTACCACCAGCAGGGTGTCTTCTATCATCTGGAATTGCACTCCGATACCTTCGAAGTTACCTTGAAGTGGTTCGTTCATCTTCTTCACTTCTTCGGCATCCGAGTAAGTGGAGTGCGGGTCGAGCTGTGCCAGCATTTTGATGATGGCTTCTTCTACCAGCTTGTCTTCATCTACTTTGTCTACGTAGAAGTTGGAAATTGCAAACTCTGCCATTTGTAGCTTTCGCATGGCTTCGGAACCGAAGTTCTGGGCTTGTGCGGCAACTGCCCACAAGCAAACGGATAGTATAATCGTTAGTTTCTTCATCATCTTTTCTGACTCATCGCCTATTCCCTAACGAGTGTTATTCACTCATTTTCATTCCTTCGGGGATAAACTGGCTGATATCTTTGTTGTAAGTCAGCAGCTCGCGTACAATCGTTGAGCTGACGCAGGTCAGTTCCGGTTCTGTGAAGAGCAGGATGGTTTCAATCCCTGCCAGTTTGCGGTTAATGTCTGCAATGGTCTCTTCATACTCGAAATCCTTTACCGTACGGATACCGCGGACAATGAACCTGGCCTCTACTTCCTGTGCAAAATCGATAGTCAGACAGTTGTACGACATTACTTGTATACGAGGCTCGTCTTTGTAAAGTTCCCGGATCATCTGTTCCCTTTTTTCAATGGGGAAGTACGTGTTTTTGTTCTCTTGATACCGATTCCTATCACGATTTCGTCCATAAAGGTAAGTGCACGCTCCACTACCGAATAATGTCCGATGGTGAAAGGGTCGAAAGTACCCGGAATATTGCTTTTCTCATGATGCCAAGTCTTCTTCTATAACCAGATTGTCTATAATAAAGTTTTGTCGTTCCATAGTATTCTTTACCCATGTAGAATTCAAGCAGTTCTTTCACTGCATCCGTTTTGCGCAGTGTCACCTGTTCCAGACGCATATCCTTGCCGATGAAATGTTTGAACTCGTCCGGTGAGATTTCTCCCAAACCTTTAAATCGGGTGATCTCCGGATTCGGTCCTAATTCGTTGATGGCATTGATACGTTCTTCTTCGCTATAGCAGTAACTTGTCTTTTTTCTTGTTACGTACACGGAATAACGGCGTTTGCAGAATATATACGTGACCTTTCTTGATGAGGTCGGGGAAGAATTGCAGGAAGAAAGTGATGATCAGCAGACGGATGTGCATACCGTCGACATCGGCATCGGTAGCCATGATTACTTTGTTGTAACGGAGGCCTTCTATGCCGTCTTCAATATTCAAAGCAGCTTGCAGCAGGTTGAACTCTTCGTTTTCGTAAACTACCTTTTTGGTCAGTCCGAACGAGTTCAACGGTTTACCGCGAAGGCTGAATACTGCCTGGGTATTTACGTCACGGCTTTTGGTGATGGAACCGCTTGCTGAGTCTCCCTCGGTGATAAAGATGCAGGAGTCTTCTTCCAGTCCTTTTCCTTTCGGGTCGTTGAGGTGGATGCGGCAGTCGCGTAATTTACGGTTATGCAGGTTCGCCTTCTTTGCGCGCTCACGAGCAAGTTTCGTTACACCTGCAATGGCTTTACGTTCTTTTTCGGATTCCTGTATCTTCTGTTGGATGGCTTCCGCTATATCCGCATTCTTGTGCAGGAAGTTGTCCACTTCCAGTTTGATAAAGTCGCCTACGTACTTATTGACTGTTACGCCGCCGGGAGTCATGTTGGTAGATCCCAGTTTCGTTTTCGTCTGGCTTTCGAAGATCGGCTCTTCCACATTGACGGCGATGGCGGCAACCAGTCCGTTACGGATGTCGGTGTAGTCCATGTTCTTGTTGAAGAACTCTTTGATGGTACGGGCGATATGTTCTTTGAAAGCACTCTGATGCGTACCCCCTTGAGTAGTATGCTGACCGTTGACGAAAGAGTAGTATTCTTCTCCGTATTGTCCGGTATGAGTGAAGGCGATTTCGATATCTTCCCCTTTCAGGTGGACGATGGGATAAAGGCCGGTTGCCGTCATGTTGTCGTTCAGCAGGTCTACCAGACCGTTGCGCGACAGGATGCGGTGACCGTTGTAAATGATGGCAAGTCCCGTATTGAGATACGTGTAGTTGCGCAGCATTGTCTCGATAAATTCGGGTTTGAAGCTGTAATTGACGAACAACGTATTGTCCGGTTCGAAGAAGATAAAGGTTCCGTTGTCCTCTTCGGTGTCCTGTGTCACGTCCGCCTGCAACTCTCCTTTGGAGAATGTGGCGATACGCACCTTACCGTCACGGTAGCTTCGTACCTCGAAACGGGAACTGAAGGCATTGACAGCTTTTACACCGACTCCGTTCAGTCCGACGCTTTTCTTGAAAGCCTTGCTGTCGTATTTGCCGCCTGTGTTCAGTACACTTACAGCTTCAACCAGCTTTCCCTGCGGGATGCCTCGTCCGTAGTCGCGAACGCTGACGCGGAGGTTCTCTTCAACGGTAATTTCGATTTTCTTACCGGCTTGCATTTTGAACTCGTCGATACTGTTGTCAATGACTTCTTTGAGGAGGACATAGATTCCGTCTTCGGCGTGCGCGCCATCGCCCAGCTTACCGATGTACATACCGGGACGGGTGCGCACATGTTCCATGTCGCTCAGGTGGCGTATGTTGTCGTCAGTGTACTCTACTGCATTGTTGTTGTCTACAGGTATCAATTCGTTCTCTTCCATAGCTGCTGTTTTATTTTATCTCTTTGATGAATGCGCGGCGGCGCTTATGTTGCTTAGTTTCAAAGTATTCCCACTGTGCCTGGACCTTTCCGTTCATTTCCAGTTCGGGGTTGCTTTCTGCAAAGATAAAACCTAATTTTTGATAAACCGGAATTAAATCGGAAAATAACAAAGCATTAACACCTTTATTTTGGTATTCCGGTTTCACTGCTACAAGCAGCAGGTCAAGCATTTTGGCACGGCGTTTCATGAACAATGCTTTCAGCAGATAGAACCATCCTAAAGGGAGCAACCGGCCGTGCGACTTTTGCAGGGCTTCGGCAAGGGATGGCATGGAGATTCCTACGCAGACCAGTTCGTCGTTGGCGTCGGTGATGAGGGTTACCATCCGTAAATCGAGAATCGGGAGATACATCTTTACGTACTGGTTGATTTGCCGTTGCGTCAGCGGGGAGTAGCCGTAGAGCGGGCTGTATGCTTCGTTCATCAGTTCGAATATTTTCTGTCCATAGTCTTTGGCTATTTTCTTTCCGGAGGTATATTTCTTTATCTTGAGGTTATATTTGCGTTGAATCAGTTCGGAGATACGCTTATGTTTGTCGGGGATGGTCTCCGGGATGTAGATTTTGTATTCTACCCAGTCGGCATCTTTCTCGAAACCGAGTTTCTCCATGTGTACCGGATAGTAGGGATGGTTGTAGATGGTGGCCATCGTGCTAAGCTGGTCGAATCCTTCAATCAGCATTCCTTCAGCATCGAAATCGGTAAATCCGAGAGGACCGGCAATGTGAGTCATGCCTCGTTCTTTTCCCCAGTCTTCCACTGTTTTGATGAGTGCGGATGATACTTCGGGGTCGTCGATGAAGTCTATCCATCCGAAACGGACGTTCTTACATTCCCACTTTGCGTTCGCTTGATTGTTGATAATTGCAGCTACGTCCTACTATTTTATCGTCCCGATATGCGAGGAAATAATCAGCTTCACAGAATTCGAATGCTGCATTTTTCTTCTTGTTGAAGGTGTTGAGCATGTCGTCATAAAGATCAGGCACAGAGTAAGGATTATCCTTGTACATTCTGTAATTGAAACGGATAAATTTCTTAAGCTCTCTCTTTGTGGAGACTTTCTTGATTGTAATAGCCATATCTCGTATTTATGATTTGAGGAGGCAAAGATACGTGATAATCTTTAAATTACAACGCGTAGGGTGGCAAAAACTGATTGATATCCGATGTCTTCAATAGGCTATTAATTAAATTATTGGCGATTTTTTTGTAGATTTCCGGCGATTTTGCGAATATTGTGCACTGGTTGTGTATGTTCCTTGAATCTTACTTTGAAAGCTGGTTTTACACTTTAAAACATTTTATGTCTTGTTGCTGATGAAAGGCATGGCTATAAAAGTATAAATCTAGTATTAGTTATTGATATTACTGGAAGCATTTTCTCGGGAAGCTTTTTGTGTCGTTGTGGGTCAAATAATGATGTTATGCATGGATAATCCCTTACTAAGGTCGGTCATTGATGCAAATTATAAGATAGTATCATGATATGATAATAAAGTACTTTTTATAATGTAGTGATGCGACTACTTTTGCATCAGTAATTTAATGTAAATCTAATGCGATTGAAAAATGGAAGTACAACCTTTTAGTTTGTCTGAAGAAAAAGTGAACGAATCTTTCTGCAATATTAGGGTAAATGGCAGATGTTCACTTATGTTTGTGAAATCGTTGTGGGCTTTTAAACTCTATAAGGAAAGTAAGGCGGTGTATTATACTGATATAGATAAGAATAATTTTTTATAGTAAAACTTTAAATTAATAAATGATGAAAAATCTCTTTTTTATCCTCGTTCAAAAATGAGGGACTCAAGGGCATTTAAGGTAGTGTGGATAATGCTGGCTGTGTTCTTGTTTGTAAGTACAAATGTTTTAGCTGATGGTATTAAAGTAACCGGTGTGGTGAAAGATGCCAATGGGGAGGGACTTCCGGGAGTCAATGTTGTGGAAGAAGGTGCGAAAGGTGGAAACGGGACTATTACCGATATGAATGGTGGATTTACACTCTCTGTAAACAACAGCCGTTCTCAACTTCGTTTTTCTTTTTATAGGTTATGAGACACAGGTTGTAACTGTTGGAAAAAAGAACAATAATCAATGTTGAGTTGAAAGAGCAAACCACTCTTATGGATGAAGTGGTAGTGGTGGGTTATGGCGCAATGCGGCGTAAAGACTTGTCTGGTGCTATTTCTTCCGTGCGTAGTAGTGATTTGATGCAAGGTGCGCCCACTAGTTTGACGCAAAGGTTTGCAGGGACGTCTGGCGGGTGTACTCGTTAATCAAAGTGATGGTGCTCCGGGTTCCGGTGTCAGTATTACCGTGCGTGGTACCAATTCTTTTCAACTAATTCCCAACCTTTATATATTGTAGACGGTATTCCTTTTGAAACAGGAAGTACACCTACCAGTGGAGCGAATGAGGGAAATAATACGACCGCTAATCCGTTGTCATTGATTAATCCGAATGACATTGAATCTATTGATGTTCTGAAAGATGCTTCGGCTACAGCTATTTATGGTTCTCGTGGGGCAAACGGTGTGATTATTATAACGACCAAGCGTGGTAAAGCAGGTAAGGCAAGAATCGAATTTTCGGCAAACTTCGGAATCTCCAAGATTTCCAAAATGGTGGAAATGTTGGATGCTTACACTTATGCTAATTTTATGAATGAAGGCACAATAAATGGTGGTTTGTATGATAATCTGCTTTATACGGAGTTGCCTTATGATGGTTCGTGGAAATATAAAAGAGATGGCAACGGGAATGTAATTCGTGAATCTGGTAGTTACAATCCTATTCCTGAAGATTTCTTGCACCCGGGATGGAGAACTGATGAGTATGGAAACCGCAAATGGGTGGAAGGTACCGACTGGATGGATGAAATTCTCCAGACAGGTTTAACGCAAGAATATAACGTCAGTGTTTCAGGTGGAAATGAAAGGAGTAATTATGCTATTTCCGGCAATTATACTACACAAGATGGTATTATTAAAAATTCCGGTACGAGCGTTTCACGTTCCGTTCAAATGTAAATAGTGAAATTACCTCATGGCTGAATGCGGGGCTGAATATTAATTTTACAAAATCAACTACAAATTTTGCTAAAGCAAACTCTTATGATGCAAGTATTATCCGGTCGGCATTGATTTATATTCCGACAGTTTATGCTGGTGATAAGAGTGAAGATGATGAGTATTCATGGTTGTCGGCTAACCCGCGGACTTATGTGAATACTGCGAAGGATGAATTAAGTTCGATCAATGTGTTTACTTCAGCTTATGCCGAACTGAAAATTGCCGACTGGTTGAAATTCCGGCAGAATTTGGGCATCAGTTATACTTCAAATGACCGTAGTTCTTATTACAGCCGTGAGACTGGTGAGGGCAAGGTAGCAAACGGACGTGCTGGTCGAAGTGATAATTTTTGGCAGAATGTGACGGCTGAATCGGTGCTGACATTTGATAAAACTTTCAATAAGATACATCGCTTGAATGCTGTGGCCGGTTTTACTTATGAGAAATCGCATTGGGGAGGGAAAGCTATTACTGCACAGAATTTTCCAACTGACTTAACTAAAGATTACGATATGAGCCAGGCATTGGTTGTTGATCGTCCTTCTAGTAGTCGCGGAGAATCTGTATTGGTATCATTGTTGGGACGTGCCAATTACACATTATTGGATAGATATATTTTTACGGTTTCATTTCGTCGTGACGGATCCAGCCGTTTTGCACCGGGTAATAAATTTGCAAATTTCGCATCAGGTGCAATAGCATGGTCTCTTTCGGAAGAAGAATTTATCAAGCGGCTGGATTTATTTAGTAATCTGAAACTTCGCTTTAGTTATGGACAGACTGGTAATCAGGCTATCAGCAGTTATCAGACAATGGAGTCATTAGGTACTGCCAATTATCCATTGAATGGTACATTAACCAGCGGTTTTAGCGGACAAACTTATAAAGGCCCTTTAAACACTTCACTCAGATGGGAAACTACTGACCAGTTCAATGTAGGTCTTGATTTTGGATTCTGGAAGAATCGTCTGAATTTTTCAGCAAACTATTATTATAAGAAGACAAAAGATTTGTTACAGAATGTCTCAATACCATTAAGTACTGGTTATAGTACAATGTGGACTAACTTTGGACATGTCACTAACAAAGGTTTTGAGTTTACAGCCAATGTGGTAGCTATTGACAAGAAAGACTGGGGACTAAATTTCGACGGAAACATTTCGTTTAATCAAAATCGGATAGGTGGATTGAATGCCGATCAATATGCAACGCAGTTGTGGTATGGAGCTAATGAAGTATTCCTGCAAAGAAACGGTTTGCCGATAGGAACAATCTACGGATATGTAGAAGATGGGTTCTACGATAATATAGCAGAAGTAAGAGCAGATCCTATTTATTCTAAAGTTTCGAAGGAAGAAGCACAGCGGATGATTGGGGAGATAAAGTATGTTGATAGTAACGGTGATAATCAGATAACTACTGAAGACCGCGCTGTCATTGGTGATACGAATCCGGATTTTATATATGGTTTGAATGCAAATTTCCGCTGGAAGAAGCTTTCGTTGGGATTATTCTTCCGGGGAAGTCAGGGCAATGATATATTTAATGGTAACTTGACTATGATTGGTATGAACAGTATTGGTAATGTGACCCGTGAAGCGTATGAAAACCGTTGGACACCGGAGAATGCGGCAAATGCGAAGTGGCCGCGAATAACAACGGCTATGACGCGTGATATGAAGTTGTCCGACCGTTATGTAGAAGATGGTTCCTATTTCCGCCTGAAAACAATTAATTTGAGTTACAATTTCGGATCAGTCTGCAAAGGTATTACTGACTTGTCAGTGTTCGGAACAATAACTAATGTATTTACGCTTACCAATTACAGTTGGTTTGATCCGGATGTAAATGCTTTCGGATCAGACGCTTCTCGTCGTGGTGTGGATATATTCTCTTATCCAAATAGCCGTACTTATACGATTGGTTTTAAATTAACATTATAAAAAAGAAGTAATGATGAAAAAATATAAATTAATATCTGCAGTGTTGGCGTTAGGTCTGTGTATGCCTTTTGGACTTTTGACAACTTCTTGTGAAGACATGCTGGAAGAGAAACCTTATGACTTTATCTCTCCGGGAGAGATTGAAAATTCTGACGGGGGAGCAGATATGTGGGTGATAGGGGTTTATAATGTATTGCATACTGGAATGTTTATATATGGTTCTTTTCCACGTCCGCTGGATTACGATTGTGACTATATATCTGGAGCAGTCTGGCAGTTCTCCGAGTTTGGTAGTGGTAATTTTCAGGGCGGTAGTGCGCAATGCAATGCATTGTGGACAGGAATGTATTCTTTGATAAACAAAGCTAATCAGGCAATTGCACAAATAGAGGGCATGAGCGGTCCGACAGAAGCTCATAAAAAGAATTGCTTGGGTGAGTGCTATTTCTTGAAAGCGTGGGCCTATTTCTATTTGGCCCGTGCCTATGGCGATATTCCGGTATATTCCGTAAGTGTAAATGAATCTGGTTCATATACGGACAATCCGAGAATTCCGGTTCAACAGGTTTATGAAGAACAAATCATTCCATTGCTTGACAAAGCGAAAGATATGATTTATAAAAAATACGGATGGAGCTTATGTACCCGGTCGAGTAAGTGCCGCTTCAGCTGCCGGACTTTTGGCTAAAGTATATGCTACGATGGGGGCTGCTTCTACTCCAGCCAGTGAGCAAGTCATAGTAAAGACAGGAGTCCCCTATGTGATTCAGAATATTAACGGCGTGGACACTAAGATTTATACAGACCCCGTTGCAACCACTTTCTCAAAGAATGTAGTAGCAGGTTATGAAAGCTTTGATCCTAGGGCATGTTATGAAAATGCCTATCAATTGGCATCCGATGTAATAGAGGGTGTATACGGAAATCATGAACTGGTGGCTTATGATAATTTATGGACGGCTACCGGAAAAACAAGCAGTGAGTTCTTGTTTAGTCTGCAGTCTTTGTCGGGTGACTCCTCATTTGGTACTTTGTTTGGTTTGCATTACTGCGGCAGACTGAATAATAAAGGTCATGTTGATAATAGTTTGACGGTGGGTATGCGTAAACATTGGTATTTGTTGTTTGAGGAGAAAGATTATCGTGTAGACAAAGGTGTTTTACATTGTTGGATACGCGAAGGTTCCGATTCCAGTTGGGGTGGTGGTTCTTATTATCCAAACTTTGGGAAATGGAAAAGCATGGTCGATGCTAAAGAACCGCCATTTGATAATCCGGAAGTGACTGCAGGATGGCGTTCTGACGAAGGTGGCTCTGAACAGTTTTTTGCTTATACTACCAAATATTCTCAACAGATATCTGACCAGACTTTGGAACGTATGGATGCTAACTATCCGTTTTTGCGTTATGCGGATGTAGTGCTTATTAAAGCCGAAGCTGCAAATGAACTGAACGGACCGACACAAGAAGCTGTGGATGCTTTGAATGATGTGCGCAGTCGTAGTAATGCCACATTGAAAGAGTTGGACGCATTTGCCAATAAAGCATCTTTTGCGTTCGGCTATTCTGGAAGAACGGGCGATGGAGTTCGCACTCGAAGGTGACCGTCGTTGGGATTTGATTCGTTGGGGTATTTATCTGCAAGCCATGAATGCATTGGGCGGGATGGATGAAGCAAATAACGTAAAAGCCCGTCAGGAGAAACATTTGCTTTTCCCGATTCCGACTATGGAGATGCTGACGAATCAGGCGATAACATCCAACAACCCGGGTTGGAATTAATATAGATAATCAATTAAACAAGTGAAAATAAGATGAAAACATTTGGATATATTTATGCATCTATTGCTACTGTCTTACTATTGGTATCGTCGTGTACGGATATAGTGGAGGTGGATAAAGTGTTGGCTAAAGAAAATATACCTTCTACTGGTGCGCCGGTTGTCGAACGTATCGTTTTAGCTACAGAGGGTGAGATGCCTATTACAACGGCGGCATTTGAACAAGTAGTACGTATCGAGGGTTCTAATCTGGGTGATTTGAAATCGTTGAAATTCAATGATATAGAGGTTGATCCGAAAGAAACTTATTCCTCATATGAAGCTATTCTTGCACCTATCCCTCGTAAATTACCTTCCGAAGTGACAAATATGGTATATATAACAACTGCAAATGGTTCGACGAGTACTTCTTTGACTGTTACTGTTCCTGAACTAACAATTGGAGGTTTGTATAATGAGTTTGCGCAACCGGGTGATACAACGATTATTTCAGGTGATAACTTCGATCTTTACGGAATCACTGCGGAAGCAGCCAATATTCGTTTGGGTGATACTCCGATAAATATTCTAGCGGCCTCCCGTACGGATATTACATTACAGATTCCTGCAAATGCCCGTCCGGGTACCCGTTTGTCTATTCAGGGTAGTGAAATGAAGGAACCGGTTTATCTGACTTATGCAGATGAAGGTGCTTCCCAATTATTTGATTTTAATAATTGGCCGGGTCCCCGATGCATATACACATTCGAACAAATATCCGGATTCTCCTAAAGACTTTTTGTACACTGCTTCAAATATTGTAGAGGGAGAGGACCCGGCACCACTTGCGGAGGGTATGAACTATGTTCGTTTTGAAGGAACTGTTGGAGCGTGGGGTTGGATGGTGTTACGGGACGGTCGCATTAGTGTTCCTCAAGAAGTAGTTTCTGATTTGACCTCGTATGATCTTAGATTTGAAATGAATACATCATCTGCTTATCCGATCTCCTCTGCTGCCCGTTTCGTATTGGGTGATTATGTTTGGGAACCAGCTGTTAACGGCGTGCCTATTAATACGTATGGTAAATGGATGACCGCACGTATTCCGGTTACCTCCACTGATGGTGACGGACATCAGCTGATCCCTGATGGAACTAGTTCGGAAAGCCAATTGCCTTTTAAAATTATATTCTCTCCTTCATCTGAACAAGTGTTTGATGTAAGTTTCTGTAATTTCAGATTTGTGAAACGTTAAAAATAGAATTATTATGATACGATTGAAAATTATATTGGGGGCCATTGTCATGTTCTTGTCACTAAATTCCTGTTCTTCGGATGACGAAAGAGATGAGGACAATCAGTTACGGTCTGATTTATATTTTGGTGTTAATATGTCAGGAGTTGAGTTTGCGGCAGTTTATCCGGGGATTGACGGTACTCATTATGGATATCCATCGCGTGATGATTTGGCATATGTAAAAAAAGAAAGGATTCGGATTGATTCGGTTTCCATTCCGTTGGGAACGTATTCAACCGGAACTGGGAAAAAGAACTGAATTCGGTAGAATTGGACAAGATGAAGAGTTTCGTGGGTCTTGCAGAAAGTATGGGTATACAGGTTTTGTTGGATATGCACAATTTTGGTCGCTATTGTATTTATTCAAACGGTCAAAACTCAAATGACAATCAATATGCCATTATTGGTTCGGTGAATTGTACGGTCAATCATTTTTGTGATGTGTGGAAGAGACTGGCAGTAGAATTTAAGGGCTATACAAATATTTGGGGATATGATATCATGAATGAACCCTATAGTATGTTGTCTACTACTCCTTGGTTTAATATAGCACAGGCTTGCATAACGGCTATACGTGAGATTGATACGCAAACACCGATTGTTGTTTGTGGGGATGAGTATGCTTCCGCAAGCAGATGGGTGAGATATAGTGATAATTTGAAGAATCTGGTTGACCCATATAATAATCTGATATATCAGGCCCATACTTATTTTGATGCTGATGCTTCAGGTAATTACAACTTGAGTTATGCAGAAGACGGTGCGACTCTGGATATTGGCATTACCCGTTTGACTCCTTTTGTAGACTGGATAAAACAAAATGGGAAAAGAGGTTTTGTCGGAGAATACGGGGTGCCTGATAATGACGGTCGTTGGCTTGATGTACTTGACAGGGCCTTGAAGTTCTTATCGGATAATGGTATTAATGGTACGTATTGGTCGGCAGGTCCCCGTTGGGGCGATTATCCATTGTCTGTGCAGCCAACCAATAATTATACTGTTGACAGACCTCAAATGAAAATTTTGGAGAAATATCTGAAGACCAGTAATTAAATTTTTATCAATAAAAGCTGTTTCAGGAGAATCAGTTGGAACAGCTTTTATTTTAAACTTTCAAATCAATCAAAAATATGAAGTATCTGACATTTGTAATTGTTGCTTTGTTTTTCTTTTGTTCAGTACATGGAAGTGCCAGAAATAATAATTGGGAACCGGTAAAGATACATGGACAACTTCAAGTAAAAGGGCGCTTTTTATGTAATGGGCAAGGAGACACAATCTCTCTGCGTGGGGTAAGCTTGGGCTGGCATAATTTGTGGCCCCGTTTTTATAATAAGAAGGCTGTAAAATGGCTTAAAGACGATTGGAAATGTTCTGTAATTCGTGCTGCTATGGGTGCTTATGAGGGAGTGGAAGACGGATATTTGGTGAACCCGGAGTTTGCACTGAACTGTGTGGAGACTGTTGTCAGAGCTTCTATAAAAGAAAATGTTTATGTTATCATTGATTGGCATGCGCATGATTTTTATCCGGAACTGGCCAAACAATTTTTTGCATCTATGGCTCGTAAGTACGGGAAGAATCCACATATAATATATGAAATATTTAATGAACCGACTCACGAACATTCATGGGAGCGAATTAAAAAATATGCGGAAGAGGTTATTGCCGAAATCCGGAAATATGATCCGGATAACTTGATTATTGTGGGTACTCCTTCTTGGGACCAGCATGTGGATATAGTGGCCAATAATCCGATTGTAGGGTATGAGAATATTATGTATTCCCTGCATTTTTATGCGGCCAGCCATAAAGAGGAGCTTCGGAATCGTGTTGCCAAGGCTCTAGAAAAGGATCTTCCTCTTTTCGTTACTGAATGTGCGGGAATGGAACATACGGGAGATGGTTTTCTGGATATTCCGGAATGGGAAAAATGGACAGATTTCTTAGAAAAGAACCGGATAAGCTGGGTCAACTGGTCTATTTCTAATAAAAATGAAACTTGTTCCATGATACTTCCCCGCGGAAGCTATGAAGGTGGATGGGATACTGAAGTAATAAAGCCGGCGGGACAAAAGTCGCGTGAATTGATAAGATTTTATAATACGGTGGATAAAGTGTATGAGAATTTGAGATAGAAATCAATAAATAGGGTATTAGACAAATGATATACTGTCGGGATTGCCGGCTGATAAATAAATGGTTATGAAAATTCTTATATTTTTTTAGCAAGTCTGTTATTGGGTTCGTTGTGCCAGATATATGGTCAGCAAATGATTTATGTGTCTCCAACGGGAAATGATAACAATGATGGTTCAAAAGAGAGGCCACTCTTTTCATTAAACTGTGCATTGGAAAAAGGATGTGCGGATATGAGTCGTACGGATACATTATCTATTCTCATACAAAGTGGTGATTATTATCTGGACCGTCCGGTTCAGATTAAAACAAGTTTAAAAAACCTGTCGTTTTTCGTGGAATTGGAGAACAGAAATCTTGTTTGTTGGGAGGTATATGCATCAATGGTTGGGAGCCGTTTGGAGACAAGCTTTATCGTGCTTACGTACCAGAAGTTGTAAGATATGGATTTACTTTTGAACAGCTCTATATAAACGGTCGGCGGGCTACTCTTGCGCGTACGCCGAATGAAGACTGGTATACGGTAAAAGATGCTTCCGAAACTTCGTTTGTGAATGGAGTTCGTGCAGCGGACTATGCAGTTCAGCGCGTGGTATTAAATACACAAGATATTTCTTCATTGAAGGGATTGACTGCAGATGAGGCTTCAAGAGTGAAGTTTCGTTTTTATCATAAATGGGATATTACACAGAAACATATTGAATATGCAGATGCTGATTCCGGATTTGTTTATTTGGCTGGGAAAGGAATGCAGGATTGGAATCCCATTACTGCAGGTTCCCGGTATGTTATGTTTAATTACATGAAGGCTCTGGATGAACCGGGAGAGTGGTATCTGGACCATCAGACAGGTTATATTTATTATATGCCGTTGGCAAATGAAGATATGGCTACGGTTTTTTGTGTGGCACCGGCTTTGCAGCATCTGTTGGTTGTGGAAGGGACTGAAGATGCGCCTGTCCGTGATTTGCATTTTGAGAATATTTCATTTCAGTATTCATCTTATTTATTACCGGATAATGGAGAGGATGCAGTTCAGGCTGCCGCTTTTACTGATGCGGCTTTATTATTAAATTATGCAGAGGGAATCTCTTTTTGTGAATTGTGAATTGATGCATCTGGGGAGTTATGGGATATGGTTGAAGCGTGGATGTCATCGGAATAAAATTGAGCATTGTTATTTAGCAGATTTTGGTGCAGGAGGAATAAAAATCGGGGAACCATTTTTCCGACCAGACGGGCAATCGGTAACTAGTGGAAATATCGTCGATAATTGTGTTTTTGCAACATATGGGGAGTGAACTTCCTTGCGGGGTAGGAATTGCTCTTTTCCATGCTAGCGACAATCGGATAACACACAATGATATTGCCGATCTGCGTTATTCGGGAATATCTTCAGGCTGGTTCTGGGGATATAATCAAACTTCCGATTCATGGACCTCTGTTCTAAATAAACGGGGTGAAGGACAATATTATCAGGCTCCGCTAACAAGCCCTTCCGTTCGTAATATCATAGAATATAATCATGTACATCATATAGGCTGGGGTGAATTATCGGATATGGGGGCCATTTATACGTTGGGAGAGTCACCGGGTACTAGTGTTTCCAATAATGTGATCCATGATATTCTTTCTTATGACTATGGTGGCTGGGGATTGTATACGGATGAGGGATCAAGAGGAATCACCATGCGTAATAATCTGGTTTATCGTTGTAAAAGCGGCGGATTCCATCAACATTATGGGCGGGATAATAAAATTGAAAACAATATTTTTGCTTTTGGTTTTTATTATCAGGCACAATTTACCCGTGTGGAAAAAGCATTTATCTTTTTCGTTCCGGCATAATATTATATTGCAAAAGCAAGGAGAAACATTGTCAGGTCCTTGGAAAGAAGGAAATATTGATATGGGTTCCAACTTATACTGGAGCGTGGATGGAACACTTAGTTTTGACGGACTTCCATGGGAACAATGGAAAAAAGGAAAAAAGAGAATGATTCGATGGTAGCTTCTCCTTTATTTATAGATGCAGAGAATGATGATTTTAGATTTAAAACATTAAAGAATGTCAGGAAAATAGGTTTTATACCATTTGATTATTCACAGGCAGGCGTTTATGGTTCTAAAGAATGGAAAGAAAAGGCACAATTGTCTTCTGACATCTTGCGTGAGTTTAAATATAAGGCTTCGATTCGATTAAACAAATAAAATAATCAGTGAAAATGAGAATGTTAAATAGGATATATTGTTGTGTAGGATTTGCATTTCTGATAGTATTATCTGCTATCGCAAAAGAAAAAAGTTATGTTGATTATGTAGATCCTTTTATTGGTACTGGCGGTCACGGACATACATTTCCGGGAGCGGTAGTTCCTTTTCGGAATGATCCAGCCCAGTCCGGATACGCGTATAGATGGTTGGGATGCTTGTTCCGGATATTACTATGAAGATTCTATCATTAATGGTTTTTCCCATACCCATTTGAGCGGAACAGGCTGTGCGGACTATGGGGATATTTTATTGATGCCGACTGTGGGTAGACAAGAATATAATCCACAGGATAATAAGAGTCAGACACTTCCTTATGCCTCGGGGTTCTCGCATGATAATGAGATAGCCAGACCGGGATATTATTCTGTATTTCTGGATCGTTATAACGTGAGAACAGAACTTACCGCAACGAAACGTGCAGCATTGCATCGTTATACTTTCCCTAAGAGTGATGAAGCCGGTTTTATTCTGGATTTGGATTATTCCATTCAATATCAGACTAACTCGGATATGCAGATAGAAGTAGTCAGTGCAACGGAAATCAGGGGACATAAATTGACCTCATATTGGGCGGCAGAGCAATCTATTAATTTCTATATGAAATTCTCGAAGCCATTTGAATATAGTATAATAGAAGATACCATTATTGATCATGACGGGAGACGACAACCACGTTGTAAGGCATTGCTGAAGTTCAAAACTCAACTGGATGAGCAAGTGATGGTGAAAATTGGTATTTCGGCTGTAGATATGAATGGCGCCCGTCAGAATCTGGAAAAAGAAATTCCAGAATGGGATTTTGAGGGTGTCCGTCAGGAAGCATCTCAGGAGTGGGATAAATATTTGTCTAAAATAGATATAGCCACAAAGGATGATACTCACCGAAGAATCTTCTACACAGCTATGTATCATACAGCGATATGCCCGAATCTATTTACGGATGTGGATGGACGTTATCGGGGAATGGATCTGGAAATCCATCAAGGGGATGTACAGAAACCTATTTACACCATTTTCTCTTTGTGGGATACGTTTCGCGCTTTCATCCCCTTTTCTCTATTATTGATCCGCAATTGAATAATGATTTTATATACTCGTTGCTTCAAAAGCATAAAGAAGGGGGAATATTTCCGATGTGGGATTTGGCTTCAAACTATACGGGGATAATGATCGGATATCATGCAGCTTCGTTAATAGCTGACGCTTATACGAAGGGATATTCGGATTTTGACTTACATGAGGCATATAGTGCATGTCTACGGGCGGCGGAGTTCGATATGTCAGGAATTAAATGTCCTCCGTTGATTATGCACCATTTGATGCCGATGGCCAAATATTATAAGAATACCGTAGGCTATATACCTTGTGATCTTGAGAATGAATCGGTTGCAAAAGCGTTGGAATATGCTTATGATGATTATTGCATTTCTATTCTGGCGGAGGCGGTCAATGGGAAGAACCATGAGAAATACAGTCGTATGTCAAAAGCCTATAAATTGTATTTTGATCCTTCAGTCCGGTTTATGAGGGGAGTGGATTCTAAGGGGAAATGGGATGTCCCTTTTAATCCGAAAGCTTCCTCACACCGCAGTGATAATTACTGTGAGGGTAATGCATGGCAATGGACATGGTTCGTCCCCCACGATATTAATGGCTTGGCGCAGTTAATGGGAGGAAAAGAAGCATTTATTGAGAAACTGGATTCTTTATTTACGATTGATTCCAGACTGGAAGGTAGTAGTGCTTCTGCTGATATAAGTGGCTTTATAGGACAATATGCACATGGAAACGAACCGAGTCATCATATTATCCATATGTATAATTATGTGAATAGACCATGGAGGACTCAGGAATTGGTGGATCAGGTTTTTAAAGAATTATATCAAGATGCACCGGATGGATTGTCCGGTAATGAAGATTGTGGACAGATGTCGGCATGGTATATATTAAATGCAATGGGATTTTATCAAGTTTGTCCGGGTAAGCCTGTGTATTCCATAGGAAGGCCGTTATTTGACCGTGTAGTGATTAATCTGGCGGATAATAAATCGTTCACTATAATTTCTAAGAATAATTCAGCGGATAATAAATATATCCAGTCGGTTACATTAAACGGGAAATTATTGGACAGACCTTTTTCAGTCATCAGGATATTGTATCTGGAGGCCGGCTTGAGATAGTAATGACTGACAAACCGGCAAAATGGGGGATGAGATAAATGTATTTTATAATAATAAAATGATTAAATATGAAGGCTAAAATTATATTGATTGGTTTAGGTTTGTTGGGACTGGTATCTTGTGGGGTTAAGACTCCTTCGGAGCAGAAAGGTGAACCTTTCGGAATCAATATTGCTTGTGCGGAGTTTGGTAATAATTTTCCCGGTGAGTGTGGTAAGGATTATGGTTATCCTACTATGGAGGATTTGAAATATTGGCAGGAAAAAGGATTGAATCTGATCCGAATGCCTTTTAAATGGGAGCGTTTGCAGCATGAACCGGGAGGTGAACTCCACTCACCGGATCTACAGGCTGTCAAGGACTTTGTTACGGCTGCTGAACAATTGGATATGAAGGTCATATTGGATATGCATAATTATTGCCGCAGATATCATGATGGTAAAGTACAGATAATAGGGCAAGATGATATTACTAATGAACATTATGCTGAATTTTGGAAAAAAATGGCAGATGAGTTTAAAAACTATACGAATATTTATGGTTATGGGTTAATGAACGAACCTTATGATTTGGGTGAAGATATTTTTTGGATCAGTATGGCGCAGTCAGCCATTGATTCTATCCGTGTGTCAGATCCCAATACAACCATAATAGTTGGTGGTAATCATTGGAGTTCTGCTTCTAAATGGAAGCATGTAAGTGATACACTCAAGTATTTGAAAGATCCATCAGATAAATTGCTGTATGAGGCTCATTGCTATTTTGATAAAGATAATTCGGGGACATATAAGTATAGTTACGAAGAAGAGGAGGGTACCCCTGATAAAGGGGTGGAATTAGTCACTCCTTTTGTCGAGTGGTTAAAGAAGAATGGTTTGAAAGGATTTATAGGTGAATATGGTATTCCAGTGAATGATCCGGATTGGGAAATTACTTTGGATAATTTTCTGTCCTATTTGTCTACAAACGGTATCAATGGGACATACTGGGCTTCCGGCTCTTGGTGGCCGGATGATGCAGTTATGGTGATCCCAACCTATAAAGGAGGGGCAGAGCGTTCTCAAGTAAAGATTCTGGAAAAGTATAAAGAAGCGAATATTATAAGATGAAGCGGTTACTTCTGACATATTTATTGCTGACTTCATTTACAATTATGACATTTCCTGCTGTGTCTGACTGGGTAAATATGATTCCGTTTAGTCATGGAGACCTTGAGGTGGATTGTAGTAAACGGTATTTGCAACATGAAGATGGGACTCCGTTCTTATATTTAGGAGACACGGCATGGGAGATGTTTGCCCGTTTGAGTAGAGAGGAAGCAGAACGTTATCTGGAAAATCGCCGGTTAAAAGGTTTCACTGTAATCCAATCTGTTATTCTGACGGAGCTGGATGATTTCTCAACCATATCGGGAACACCCCAATTGACGGATGAGACTGACATTACATTGAGTGCTGATTATTTGAATCATGTTGATCATATTCTCCAAATGGCGGCATCAAAAGGATTGTATGTGGCTTTGTTACCAACATGGGGAGATAAAGTCGACAAACAGTGGGGAAGAGGTCCGAACTGTTTAATGTAAAAAACGCCCGTGAATACGGTCGCTTTCTAGGAGCTCGTTATGTTTCTTATCCGAATATAATTTGGGTAATAGGAGGTGATAGAAGCGGTGGCGAGAAGAATAGAGATATTTGGAAAGCAATGGCTGAAGGTATCAGGGAAAAGGACTCCCGGCATTTAATGACTTATCATCCGCATGGAGAACATTCTTCATCCATATGGTTTCATGATGAAACATGGTTGGATTTTAATATGTTTCAAAGCGGGCATTGTCAGGAGTCTTATGAAATTTATCGCCGGTTACTATTTCCGGATCTGTCCCGGGAGCCGAGGAAACCTGTGATGGATGGTGAACCCCGTTATGAAGACATACCCCGTAATTTCAGACTGGAGGACGGACGTTTTACGGCATATGATGTCCGGAAGTCTTTGTATCAGAGTATGTTGTCTGGAGCATGTGGTTATACTTATGGTTGCAATAATGTCTGGCAAATGTATACTGCTAAGCATATTCCGATGTGCGAAGCACGTATTCCCTGGTATGATTCTCTTGATTTGGAAGGTGCAGGACAATTGATTTACTTTCGTCGTTTGTGGAATATGTTTTCTTTTAAGAATGGGAAAACATTCTTCGGGATGATAAGTACTGTAAAAGATGGAGCTGATGAGGCTGTGGCTTTTGGTGGAAATGACTATTTAGTGTGTTATTTTCCGGAAAACGGGCGATGGAAACTGAACTTGAAGGATTGGGGAGCAGATTGCTATTCTTTACGGTGGATGAACCCGCGTAACGGCTTAATGTTTGAGGGAGGAATTGATTCAAGAGTAAATCTGGAAATCAATACGCCGGATAATGGTGAAAAAAAGAAGATTGGGTATTAATATTAGAAAAATGATAAGGATAGTATTATGAGAAATTGTGTATTAGATGACTTGAAAGTTAAGCATGAAGCATTGCTTACTCGTAAGAATATACAGATGGAGACGACAAACGGTATTTATTGTCGTTATAAATATCCTGTATTGACAGCTGACCATGCGCCATTGATCTGGCGTTATGATTTTAATCCGGTAACTAATCGTTTTATGGAGGAACGTATCGGAGTTAATGCAGTGATGAATTCTGGCGCCATTAAGCTGGATGGGAAATATTATTTAATGGTTCGTGTGGAAGGCATGGATCGTAAGTCCTTTTTTTGCTATAGCTGAAAGTGATAGTCCGATAGATCGTTTCAGGTTTTGGGAGCTTCCAGTACTGATGCCGGAAACGGAGGTTCCTGATACAAATATGTATGATGCCCGGCTCACTGCTCATGAAGACGGCTGGATTTATGCAATTTTCTGTGCGGAACGCAAGGATCCGGCTGCCCGTCCGGGAGATTTGTCTTCGGCGGTGGCATTTGCTGCAATTGCCCGGACAAAAGATCTGAAGAACTGGGAACGTTTACCGGACTTGGTGACGAAGAGCCAACAACGTAACGTAGTGCTGCATCCGGAGTTTGTGGATGGTAAATATGCGTTGTATACCCGTCCGCAGGATGGATTTATTGATGCGGGAAATGGCGGTGGTATAGGATGGGCGCTCGTTGATGATATTACCCATGCCGAAGTCAAAGAGGAAAAGATTATTAATTCCCGCTTTTATCATACTATCAAGGAACAGAAAAATGGAGAAGGTCCACATCCTATCAAAACCTCGAAAGGTTGGCTGCATCTGGCTCATGGTGTGCGTGGATGTGCTGCAGGTTTGAGATATGTTTTATATTTGTATGTTACTTCGTTGGAAGATCCGACGGAGGTAATAGCCGAACCAGCCGGTTATTTTATGGCTCCGGTCGGTGAAGAAAGAGTAGGAGACGTTTCTAATGTGTTGTTTGCGAATGGCTGGATAAGAGACGAGGATAAGGTGTATATTTATTATGCTTCATGTGATACCCGTATGCATGTGGCGGAAACTGATATTGAGCATTTGTTGGATTATTGTTTCAACACACCGGCAGATGATTTCCGTTCAATAAAATCAGTCCAGAATATATATAAGTTAGTGAATAAGAATAAGGCATATTTAGCTTCTTTTTAAAGTAGGTTGTTATGGAAAATGAACATATTAAACTGAAGGAGAAAATTGGATATGGATTAGGAGACGCGGCTTCTTCTATGTTTTGGAAGTTGTTTACCATGTATCTGTTGTTCTTTTTATACGGATGTGATAGGACTTTCGGCTGCAGTGGTAGGTACTATGTTTTTGGTTACTCGTATTTGGGATACATTTTTGGATCCTTTTATAGGTATTTTGGGAGATCGTACAGAAAGCCGTTGGGGAAAATTCCGACCTTATCTGTTGTGGGTGGCTGTTCCGTTTGGAATTTGTGGAATCTAACTTTCTCTTCATGGGGGGAGAGTGAAACTGCCAAGATTGTTTATGCTTATGTTACCTATACGTTGATGATGATGATTTATTCCTTGATTAACGTACCATATGCATCCTTATTGGGAGTTATGTCAGTCAATCCGCAGACCCGTACGGAGTTTTCTTCTTATCGTATGACTTTTTTGCTTTTGGGGGGCAGTATACTTGTTCTGGCATTAGTTGAGCCATTGACTGATTTCTTTAGTAGGATGAAGTTGGTTGATGGTTTACCTTCAATGGCTTTTGGTTGGCAGATGGCTGCCGTTGTTTTTGCTGTTATGGCCACTTGTATGTTCTTGTTGACTTTCCTGTGGACAAAGGAGCGGATTCGTCCGATTCTTGAGAAGAAAAAGTTCTCTGAAAAATGATTTGAAGGATTTGGGAGTGAATAAACCTTGGTGGATTCTTTTGGGAGCCAGTGTGATGGTGCTTGTATTCAACTCTTTGCGTGATGGTGCAGCTGTGTTTTTATTTCAAATATTATGTGACGGGGTCAGATTTATGGTCGTTTTCCATCATGGATGCGTCATTGACTTTGATTACTATTTATTTGGTGTTGGGGCAGGCTTTTAATATTGTCGGCATTCTATGTGTACCGGCTCTGACGCGTGCGATAGGTAAAAACTAACATTTCTTTCTGCTATGGCGGTTGCAACGGTATTGAGTATTATTTTTTATTTCTTACCCAAAGATATGGTTGTTGCTATCCTGTCGATGCAGATTCTGATTAGTTTCTGTGCAGGTATCGTTTCGCCGCTGATGTGGTCCATGTATGCGGATATAGCCGATTATTCGGAATGGAAAACGGGACGTCGGGCGACGGGGTTAATCTTTTCATCTTCATCTATGTCTCAAAAGCTTGGTTGGACAATAGGAGGCTCTTTGAGTGGCTGGCTATTATTCTATTTCGGTTTTGAGGCAAATGTGGTTCAGACGTAAACAGCATTGACTGGTATTTGCTTGATGATGAGTGTTCTGCCTGCCTGCGCTACATTAATATCCGTTTTATTCATTTCGAGATATCCGTTAAGTGAAAAGAAAATATCGGAGATTACGAAAGAGTTGGAAGCTCGCAGAAAAGAAGTTTGAGAGAAGATATAAAAGGTACTATATGTTGTACGACTGGTGACTTTGTGGCGTATAGAAACCGGAAAGGTGGAAGTGATCGGTGCATGAAGATTGTCAAATGAGTTGGAAAGGATAAAGTTATGTTATTGAGAATATATTTATCATATTTGTGTTTCTTTTTAGTAATGTATTCACCTGCTCTGCAGGCACAGCCGTCCAGACAAATGGTGGAAGTAGAGGTTTCACCTCAACAGAAGAAATTTGATTATTCTCTGGGTGAACAAGTTGATTTTAATGTTACCGTCAAGGTGTCGGGTATTCCGGTTAGAGCGTGGTCACTTATTCGATAGAAGAGGATATGATGGAGCCTTTGAAACAAGATTCGTTGATGTTGCCGGACGGAACCGGACGTATTAAGGGCGGGACGATGAAAAAAGTGGATTTTTGCGTTGTAAGGTTGGGGCTGTTTATGACCATTGCCGTTATGAAGGCCTGTGTACGGTAGGTTTTGAGCCGGAAAAGTTGGTGCCGACAGTTATAATGCCGACAGATTTTAATGCTTTTTGGGATAGGCAGTTGGCAGAGACAGCTTGTGTACCTATGAATGTCCGGTTACAATTAATTCCGGCTTCTTGTACGGAGAACGTCAATGTCTACCATCTTGGTTTGGGGGCATTTGCCTCGAATACCAGAGTATATGGCATCCTTTGTGTACCGAAGAAAGAGGGGGAAGTACCCGGCTATTTTTGAAAGTACCCGGGGCGGGTGTACGTTCATATACAGGTGATGTGGCTACGGCTGAAAATGGTTTTATAACTTTGGAACTAGGTATTCATGGTATTCCGGTGAACTTGCCGCAAACTGTGTATGATGCCTTAGCCAATGGTGCACTAAATGGTTATCCTACGATGAATATGGATTCTCGTTCTGATTTTTTATTATCGGCGGGTTTATTTGAGTTGTGTGAGGGCAGTTGATTATTTAGCTACGTTACCACAGTATGACGGTACCAATCTGTTTGTGGCTGGAGGAAGTCAAGGAGGGGCACTGTCTATTGTAACGGCGGCGTTGAATCCGAAAGTAAAGGCAATTATGACTTTTTATCCTGCACTTTGTGACCTGACTGGTTATCTTTGTGGCCGTGCAGGCGGGTGGCCGCATTATTTCCGTAATTGTGAGGAAAATCCGGCATTGAAACCCAAAGTGGCAACTGCTGCTTATTATGATGTTGCCAATTTTGCAAGGAGACTTGATGTGCCTTGTTATATGTCGTTTGGTTATAATGATATGGTTTGTCCGCCTACAACAACCTATAGTACCTATAATATGATTCAGTCAGAGAAGAAACTATTTGTGATAGAGGAGACAGGACATTATAATTATCCGGAACAATGGAATAAAGGTTGGGATTGGATGATGAAGTTCAAAAAATAAAAATAGTTTGAAATGAAAAAAAATAAGTACTTTACTTTTTGTTGCTTGTGCTCGTTTGTTTTTATGGAAATGCACAGAATGAAGATCGATATACGATATTATTGTCGGGGGCATCCTTTGCCGAACCCAATAATAAATGGTTTGAGATGGGATGCCGGGCACTGGAAGCTGTACCTGTTAACCGTGCAGTATCCAGCGAGTCGATTGCAAATACGGCTAACCGAATGGTTGAAGGAACACTCTATTCTTCTGAAGAATTGGATGAGATTGATGTGTTTGTCATCATGCAGGTACATGATAAAGATGTATTCCATTCAGATCATCTGAAAGAAAATTATAAAGATTATGCCCTTCCTTTTGATGCTTCCGATTATGCTGCGTGTTATGATTATGTTATTAAGCGGTATATATCCGAATGTTACAATCTGAAGTTTAATCCGATGTCAAAGTACTATAACTCACCATATGGAAAACCGGCGTCGATTGTATTGTGTACTCATTGGAACGATAGTCGTCCGATGTTCAACAGTACTATACGCATGCTTGCGGAGAAATGGGGGCTTCCAGTTGTTGAGTTTGACAAATACATTGGTTTTTCGAAGAGGCAGAAACATCCTGTGACAGGTGAACAGTTTAGCCGTATTTTTACAGGCGGTGATACGCAGGTTGCTTATGGTGAAGTTTATGGGTGGCATCCGTTACATGGCGAGAAATCTTATATACAGCAACGTATGGCTGCTATCTTTGCGGATACGATGCGTCGGATTTTATTGCCAAAGGAGTTTATCAGTGAATGAAATTTTGTGAGATGGCTGTGGCAAAAATTGTGTTATAGTTTCAGTTGTGTAAATATACTAGTGGCTGTTAAAGTGATTTTTTAACATTAGGCATATTCACTTTGGGGAGATTGCATGTACCTCATCCGTCTAAACCGATGAAGGCAATGTGCTTGGCTTTGTTTTTTTTCCTTTGGCATTACATGATTTGTTTTTTGATTTTCTTATTTGGTAGTTGATTTTCTGGATAAAAAGGATATGCTATTAATATATGTAAGGAAAATGTCATGAGGTGCTTGTTCGTAATTTTGACTGTATAGTGCCACTTCTTATTTAGATTATGAATAAGCCTGTTATTTTATAGAGATAATATATTTACAGTTCTATAATAAATCAGAGTATCGTTTTTAATAAATAGTTGAAGAGTTTATTAAGAACGGTATTCGAGTTTATTAGAAACTATTTTTGATGAATATCAGAAATAGTTGTGAATTATATAAACAGAATGGGAGAAAATCAGTGCTGATCTTCTCCCATTCCTATTCTTGTATATATGGAAATATATGCTTGATAATATGTTGCTATGTCTTGATATTTGTATATTTCATCTTGCTTTTCTTCTTTTTTGTTTTCTCAAAGATACGAAATAAAACAGGGAAAGTCAAGAGTTTGGCTGCTATTAAACGAGATTCTCTCCTTTACTTGTTTCATCCACGAAACAAAAAAGAGATATTTATTGATTTTCTTACTTATAAGAGATAAAACAAGGAGCTGTGTTACGTAAAGAAGAACTGATACGATAGGTGTCGCTGGGTGCATCTGCTTTTCGGAGAAACGATTCGATAGTTGCGCAGAACAGTAACCAGTTGCTGTCTAAAGGCATCCATAATGCATCGTATCCTCTTAAAAAACTCTCTGCGATATACGCTACATCAACTAAAGTCTGTCCCGTTGTGCAAATGGGAATACTACTTGGTGGACATCTGCCGATGGAAAATATGGTGTAAATATACTGACGACTGTCGAGGTGAAATAAAGATCAGAGTTTAATTGGATAGTGGGAATAAAAGGCTTCCGGTGTTTTTGCCGGGAGCCTTTTATTATTTTCAGGTATTATAAATCAATACCACCGTATATGCCACATAACAAAGTATCATAATTCCTCCTTCGATTCTTGTAATGGTCCTTTTGGCAAAGAACAGCCCGAATAACCAAAGCAGAATACCGGAACCTACTAACGTAAACAGGTCGAAATTGGTGATTCCGCTAAGATGGAGAGGTGTGATGCTTGCGCTACACCCTAGTACAAAGAAAATATTAAAGAGGTTACTACCGATTACATTTCCGATGGCAATCTCCGGGTTTTTCTTTTAATGCGGCAACGATAGACGTAGCCAGTTCCGGAAGAGAAGTACCTCCCGCCACCAAAGTCAGTCCGATAATCGATTCGCTGACACCCAGGTTGCGGGCGATGCCCGTGGCACCGTCGACAAACAACTGACCTCCA
>VOFD01000466.1_pt1 | contig 129645 bp, 130 predicted proteins | sample 5384101 | NCBI WGS metagenome assembly VOFD01 (sample SAMN12384723, study PRJNA508395) | human gut metagenome | isolation source: healthy gut C | host: Homo sapiens | reverse complement strand
GAATCGTAAAGCTAGCCGTGAGGCAGAAATTGAGATGTACGGGCACCCTATTTGTCACAAACGAGTGCACCAGTCAAAGAAAGTATATAACCGTAGAAAGATAAAGGCAGCCGATAAAAAGCTGCCTTATTTTTTTGTATTCAGGATAGCGTCACTATATTTAAAGGTATTAAAAAGATAGTTTATCTATACAATCCGTGTTAATTCTCCAGTTGTAGAATCGATAATAAATCCGTAAACTGTCACATCTGAAGGAATCAAAGGATGACGCACGATAAAATCGACTGTTCCCCTCACGGACTTTTCCGTATCTTCAAAACCATCCAACCAAGAATGAAAATCAACTCCGCAGAAGCGCATCATGTCAATATAATCCGGATTTATCCCCCGTGCCGTCATCTTTTCAAGCATCGTTTCACTATGCATATGACAAGCGCCACAATCGGAATGAGCAATTACCATTATCTCCTCCACACCCAGTTCAAAGATAGCTACGAGTAAACTCCGGATCACGCTACCGAAAGGATGGGAAATAACGCCACCTGCATTCTTTATCATTTTTACATCGCCATTCTTAATTCCTAATGCGGCTGGAAGCAAAGCAGTCAGTCGGGTGTCCATACAGGAAAGAATAGCTATTTTCTTATCGGGATATTTGTTGGTAATATACGATTCATATCCCTTGTTCTCAACAAATTCTTTGTTGTAAGCTAATATTTCTTCTATCATAGTTCCGCTTAAATTATAAAGCTCTGTTCGATGGCACAAAGATAAAGAAAATATATAAAAAAGGGATATGTCATCGCGACATATCCCCTCCTAATTTAAAATTTAATCTGTAAGAGTTCTAATACCCATTATTTCCATATTCTTCTGCATTATCAATCTGACTCAAGAAGTTAAAAGAGATCGGACGTAAATAATGCTTGTTTTCATCAAAGTTTTCAGCCGCACGAGGATTACCAACAGTAAGACGTTGTTTGAAAGAATCTTTGTGACGCTTCATCGTCACCCAACGTTGATATTCTCCACATAATTCACGAGCATACTCGTCCATAACATCATTTTGTGTAGCATTACTCAATTTCATGGCATTGTAAGATGTATCATCACGAGCTGCACGCTTTTTCAGTACATTCAGATATTCTGCCGCTTTTCCGCCATTTCCTAATTGTTGGTTAGCTTCAGCAGCAATCAGATATACTTCAGCCATACGCATAATGAATACATCACCTGTCTTACGTTGCAGATTACTACTATATGAATCTTCCGATAGCCAATTAAATTTGTTGAAACCAGGGATACATGTTTTTGTCATTAGTGACTTTTATATCCGTTTTACGATATTGTCCGTTATCAAACAAATCATCAATATTGATTACATAATATCTACGTTTCGCTTTTTCCGCATCCGAAAGTTTTTCTTTTGACAAATAGAAACAAATTCTATCATCGTCTTCAGCAACAGGATAAGGGATTACATAAGGATTCTTCACTTCTTGCAACTTGGAAGGATCACCGCTATTTTCTCCTTTAGGCCAAACCTTGGCAGTAAGCTTCGGAGCCCAAGTTCCATCGTAATATGCATAATTCAAGTCACCATATGGATAAATATACTCATTATGAAATTTTGCATCCAACCCATAAGTATTAATCATATTTTGAGTAAGAATTGTAAATGAACTAATGTTATCATTTACACCATGTTTGGTTCCTATTTTCGGTGTAGTACCATCATCCAATGTTTGCTTCTTATTAGTAAATAGGTAGCTACCTCCCGACTGTACGCCGGAGAACTGCACAAAGGCGGTCGTAAAGGTTACCTCCCATCGCTTATCATAATCTGCATCAAAGCAATCCAACAAATACTTGGAGGGTGCCAAAGTACTATTATTTGTACGTCCATACCAATAGTTTTGATTATCCGGTGTTGGATAAATAGTTAAAGTATTTGGTTTTGGATACATATAAGTAAAGTTATTATTACATTGTGTCCCCGCGTTCCAAATCTCCAGATTTGTTGCATCCGGACCGGCAGCAATAAATAAGGCCTCCGTATTATTTCGATTGTTCGCCGGTGCCCAAACATCTTCCACATCATCATAAAGACAACTGCTATATGCTGAAATCATGTCCTCTGCCACTTCTTTAGCACGTTGCCAATAAGATACTCCATCTTCTGTCAGCCCATATTCGCCACCACCTTGAGCATAAACGCGAGCCAAAAGTCCTAACGCGGTCTTCTTAGTCACACGCGCACGATTATTATCGTAAGGGGTGTCCTCAAGATTGTTGGCTGCAAATTTCAAATCATCAATTATCTGCGTATATAGTTCTTCAATCGAGTTACGCCGCGGAGTCAAAATAGGATCTTGGGATGATTCTTCCAATGTTAATGTTACATTGCCATACGTATTCACCCATATAGAATAATAAAACGCACGAAGACAGCGGGCTTCAGCCACTAACGTCGTTATATCTTTTTCATTACCGTCAGTTACCAATTCAGCTCTGGTCACTACCGCATTACAATTACCGATCATAGAATAAGCCTGACCAAACAACTTATTTGTCGCATTGGTATTTGTGGCTAAACCATCATAATAAATCACCTGTTTGGCATAATCAGGATTACCTGCAGGAGTTATCCAACAATCCGTTCCGCCTTCAGCAACGGATAAGAAATCATACACACTGAATAACTGCCCATAAAGTGATGAATAACAGTAAGATTGTAATCCTTTAAGCCCATCGAACGTTGCAAGAATTTCATCTCCTGTTTTTTGGCTTGGATTATACTCATCAAGCGAGCAGGCAGACATTGAAGCCACAGCGAATGTAAGCGCTGCTATTTTATAGATTGTTCTTTTCATTTCAATACTTTTTTAGTGAAAACTAGAATGTAACATTTACACCAAATACAAATTGTTTGGTCAATGGATACTTCAGAGAGCCATTCATTTCGGGATCATAGTCTTTCAGCAAATGGCTTTTCGCAAATACAAACGGATTTGTAATGGTAGCATAGAAACGACACTTCTCTATACCGGCTGATTTTAAGATAGATTTCGGCAGACTATATCCCAAGGTTATGTTCTTAATCTTTATAAACGAACCGTCTACATAACGTAGTCCATAATATCCCGTATATTGTTCAAGCCCTTTATTAGCATTGGCAGCAGGAAAATCATTTGATGGATTGTTTTCCGTCCAATAATTGAAATATGTTGGGAAGTTACGTATACCCTTCGGGTCATAAGATGTCAGCATATCATAGGCAAACATCTGTCCGTAGCGTGCATACACGAATATACTTAAATCAAAGTCCTTCCAAGTGAAATTATTCTGAAAACCTAAAGACCAATCCGGAGAATTGTGACCCAAGATTTGATAATCCGCATCACTTGGAGTATATTTATTATCAGATGTATAATAAATAACATTACCATTTGCATCTACGGCAGCACGCCCCGTTTCCTCATCAATCTTATAGAATCTGCCATCTGCCTCCTTTACCAAATTAGGTATATTGATTTTCAAATCACCAGGTGCAGCCCCAAATACTGCCGCATCAGTCTCTTCCCCTTTTGCCATACACCGTCCAACTTATAATGATAATAAGAATTAATAGCTTCTCCCAATGCCAATGCATATCCAGTGTCACCATTATTAAGCACATCAGAATCTCCACCGGACAATTTAGTAATTTCTTCCTTATTATGATTGAAAGTCACACTAGAGCTCCAAGTAAAATTCTTTGTTATAATATTGCGTGTATTAAGAGCCAACTCAAAACCTTTATTGCTGGTCTCACACATATTCAAATTTGTGGTATAATTCGCTGTAGTTCCACCATCTGGTGAGAATGCACCGTTTACAACAGGAAGAGCTTTATTCCATATAACATCTTTCGTTTTTGTATTATAATATTCCATACTAACATCAATACGATTATTCAGGAACGCAGCATCAATACCGATATTGGTATTATATGACTTTTCCCACGTAAGCAAGTAGTTTGGAATATTCTGTGAGAACTTATAAATAGGCGTCAAAACACCCCCTAACACCATATTGACAGAAGTAGCATCCAATGACGCAGCAGAAGAGTAAGGATCAATACCTGCCGTACTACCTGTAACACCGTATCCAAAGCGAATTTTCAGATTACTCAACCAGTTAGTCGTACTCTCCATAAATTTTTCATCAGAAATTCTCCATCCCAAAGAGAAAAGCCGGGAAAGTATCCCATTTATTACCTTCTGCCAGTCTGGAAGAGCCGTCATGGCGGACAGATGCAGAGAGCAAATACCTGCCCAAATATGAGTAATTCAAACGGCCGACATATCCCATCCCCTTAGACATACTATAAGAAGTACTTCCCGAAGTTGAGGAATTACCATCAAGAATATTATGCCATAAGAATTTATTATCAGAAACACCTTTTTGATACAAAGTAGTGACATCACTACGATTATGATTCCAAGACGTAACCGCGGTAAGAGTTATATCATGTACTTTCTTAATTTGGAAATTGTAAGTAAGTATATTTTCCCACTTATAATTATACGAACGGTTGTCCTTAACTTGCGCCTTAATGCCGTCTGCCGTTTGATTTGCCTTATACCATTGAACAGATCCCTCTCCGGTAAAAAGTATTGCTACGTGAATATCCCAAACTGGCACCGGCACGAGTAATAAAAGTCAATCCTTTAAGAGGAGTGATTTCCAAATAAGGATTAAAATATACTTTGAGGTTTTGGGCCTGATTGCGATACAAACTTTTATCCTCATTCAAAAGATAATTATATACTGTAGATGAAGGGTCGGCAACTGGTTGAGGGTTTATACTCCCATCTTCATTATACAAAGTTCCAAGGGGATTTGATGCCATCAAAGTCTGCAAATCAGAATCAGCTTTATTTTGATGTACATAGGATAACTGCGTATCAATCCCAACCTTCATCCAGTTCTTAATCTTATGGTCTACCCGGATTTTAGATGAATAAAGTTTATAGCTATCTTGTGCAAACTGCCCATCCTCATTAGAAAAATTCAGAGAAAAAATAGGCTTTTGTTTTTTCCGTTCCACCGGCCACAGAAACTGAATAATTCTGTGTTACACTAGTTTTCAACAAAGCATCCACCCAGTCTATATATTGGCCATTTTGATGTGCATTCCATTCAGCATCAGTAGTAAACAGATTTTTATCATCAGCAACCGAACTCCAACGTCCATCGCCAGCACCAACAGATGCATCTCTCAAGGTTTGTATATAGCTCCCTCCACTACGCATCTCCGGAGTCCTTCACCAGCCGTTTACGCCTACGTATGCATTAAAATTAACAATTGCTTTGCCTTCCTTACCACCTTTAGTAGTAATTAAAATAACACCGTTTGCACCACTCGAACCATAAATAGCCGTTGAGGAAGCATCTTTTAAAACTTCAATAGACTCAATATCATTAGGATTCAATGTAGAATAATCACCCCGGCATACCATCAATAATAAATAAAGGATTTCCAGAATCCTTCTGGAATGACCGGTTACCACGCAGCTGCATCTTTACTCCCGAACCGGCCTGTCCCGATTCACGCGTAATGTCCAATCCTGCTACTTTACCTTGCAAAGCCTGCATCGGATTCGAGCCCGGGTTCATTACGACATCTTCACTTTTTACAGAAGTGATAGCCCCGGTTAAATCGCGTTTCTTCATCGTACCGTAACCCACCACAACAACCTCATCCAATGCCTTTGTATCCGAAACCATTTTCACATTGACCGGTCCGTTGCCTGTCACTGTCACCGTTTGTTCTTTGTAACCGATATAAGAAATGACCAGTTCTTTTCTTCCCGCCGGAAGATCGATAGAGAAGTTACCGTTAAAATCAGTAATCGTACCTGTACTTGTTCCTTTCACAACAATAGAAACACCAATCAGTGGCTCCCCGCTTTCATCAACAACAGTTCCTTTCACAGTTTTCGTTTGTGTGACAACTTGCACCATAGTATTAGAAACTCCATCTTCTGCATACACAGAATATGACAGAGGGGCAGACAATAAAGACAGCCCTAAAATCATGGAAGCGCGTCTATGATGATTCTTCCATGCTTCAACAAATGCATTGTATCTCATTCGTTCTAATTTAAAGTTAATATTAATTCTCGTTGTTTTGCAAAAACTATTTGATTATAATCATAATTATGACGAACATAATTTATACACGTACTCACCTTTTATACCATTTTTCTCTTAAAAGATATATTTTTTCCAATAAATTCGCAAAGATAAACAGCACTTTACTTCAAGCAGCTCCAACGAGTTCTTTGTTTTGTTGTTGAATAAAGAATAAAAAGTGTAAATTTGTACCTAGATGCCACTTAAACTAACGACATATTATCAAGGGAAGGATATTCCTGAATTACCGGGAAAAAACACCTTCCATTCCAAAGAGTTATTTCAGATTTATGAAGCGACTCCGGGCTATACTCCTTTATTAATAGTGGCAACAGAAGACGGCAGACCTATGGCACGCCTGCTTGCCGCCATCCGCAAAGCGAAAAAGTGGCTTCCTTCCTCTTTAGTGAAACATTGTGTAGTATATAGCGAAGGTGAATTTCTGGACGAATCCCTTTCTGACAATAAAGAGAAAGCAGAAGAAGTCTTTGGGGATATGCTCGAACATCTCACGCAGGAAGCATCGCGCAGCTGTGTCCTGATCGAATTCCGAAACCTGAACAATTCGATGTTCGGCTATCGGGTTTTCAGAGCCAACGATTATTTTCCTGTCAACTGGTTACGGGTACGCAATTCGTTACACAGCATGAAAAAAGACGGAAGACCGATTCAGTCCGTCGCGCATCCGGCAGATCAAAAAAGGACTCAAAAATGGAGCCAGAGTAGAGGAAGCACATACAGTAGAAGAAATACACGCCTTCTCACGAATGCTACACAAAGTCTATTCTTCCCGCATACGCAGATATTTTCCTGCCAACGATTTCTTCCGTCACATGAACAGCGTGCTAATTAAAGGAAAACTAGCAAAAATATTCGTTGTAAAATATAAAGAGAAAATCATCGGCGGTTCCGTCTGCATCTATTCGGGAGACGATGCATACCTCTGGTTTTCAGGAGGGATGAGAAAGACGTACGCACTTCAATATCCGGGCGTGCTAGCCGTCTGGAAAGCATTGGAAGATGCACACCAGCGAGGATTCCGCCACATGGAATTTATGGATGTGGGTCTTCCGTTCCGCAGACACGGCTATCGTGATTTTGTTCTCCGCTTCGGAGGAAAACAAAGTAGTACCCGCCGTTGGTTCCGCGTCAATTGGAGTTGGCTGAATAAACTCTTAGTCAAGTTTTATGTCTAAATGTAATCTCAAGATTACAAAACAATGTTTTATGCTCCTTTCCCACCATTTTTTCTGCTTTATCACCCAACAATTAAATGCAGAAATATTTCTTTATTAGATAAGAAATGTCTTTCTTTGTGCTGTTTTATGCCTTATAAGCACAGATTTAAAACCAAATAAAAAAAAGTATAGTTATGAAGATTTCACACATTGAACACCTGGGCATTGCCGTCAAAAGCATTGAAGAAGCCCTTCCTTATTACGAAAACGTATTGGGTCTGAAGTGTTACAACATCGAAACAGTGGAAGATCAGAAAGTAAGAACTGCTTTCTTAAAAGTGGGCGAAACAAAAATTGAGCTGTTGGAGCCTACTTGCCCGGAGAGTACTATCGCTAAGTTCATTGAAAACAAAGGTGCAGGTGTTCATCACGTTGCATTTGCCGTAGAAGATGGCGTAGCTAATGCTTTGGCAGAGGCAGAAGGCAAAGAAATCCGCCTTATCGACAAGGCTCCCCGCAAAGGTGCTGAAGGTTTGAATATCGCTTTCCTTCACCCGAAATCAACTCTGGGTGTGTTAACAGAACTCTGCGAACATTAATCATAAACTCTAAAACTAACAAGAACTCATGAGTAATCAACTTGAAAAAATTAAAGAGCTTATTGAACGCCGTGCCGTAGCACGTCTCGGAGGCGGTGAGAAAGCAATTGCGAAGCAACATGAAAAAAGGGAAATACACAGCACGCGAGCGTCTGGCTATGCTGCTTGATGAGGGTAGCTTCGAAGAAATGGACATGTTCGTTGAGCACAGATGCACGAACTTCGGTATGGATAAAAAACATTATCCGGGCGACGGAGTAGTGACCGGTTGTGGTACGATCGAAGGACGTTTGGTTTATCTGTTCGCACAGGACTTTACAGTTTCTGCCGGTTCTTTGTCTGAAACGATGTCTCTGAAGATCTGTAAGATTATGGATCAGGCTATGAAAATGGGTGCTCCTTGTATCGGTATCAACGACTCGGGTGGTGCACGTATCCAGGAAGGTATCAACGCTTTGGCTGGTTATGCTGAAATCTTCCAGCGCAATATCCTGGCATCAGGTGTTATCCCGCAGATTTCAGGTATCTTCGGTCCTTGTGCCGGTGGTGCTGTTTATTCTCCGGCTTTGACCGACTTCACGCTGATGATGGAAGGTACTTCTTACATGTTCCTTACCGGACCGAAAGTTGTGAAGACCGTAACAGGTGAAGACGTTAGCCAGGAAAACCTCGGTGGCGCAAGCGTTCACTCCACTAAATCGGGTGTGACTCATTTCACCGCCCAAACAGAAGAAGAAGGTTTCGAACTGATTCGCAAACTGTTGAGCTATATTCCTCAAAACAACCTTGAAGAAGCTCCTTATGTAGATTGCACAGACCCAATCGACCGTCTGGAAGATTCTTTGAATGATATTATCCCCGACAGCCCTACTAAGCCGTATGACATGTACGAAGTGATCGGAGCCATTGTAGATAACGGAGAATTCCTGGAAATCCAAAAAGATTATGCTAAGAATATCATCATCGGTTTTGCCCGTTTCAACGGCCAGTCAGTAGGTATCGTTGCTAATCAGCCCAAGTATCTGGCTGGTGTGCTCGACAGCAATGCATCTCGCAAGGGTGCACGTTTCGTCCGTTTCTGTGATGCATTCAATATTCCTATCGTATCGTTGGTAGACGTACCGGGATTCCTTCCGGGAACAGGCCAGGAATACAACGGTGTAATCCTTCATGGAGCTAAGCTGTTGTACGCTTACGGTGAAGCTACTGTGCCCAAGGTTACTATCACATTACGTAAATCTTACGGAGGTTCTCACATCGTGATGAGCTGTAAGCAACTTCGCGGTGATATGAACTACGCATGGCCGACAGCTGAAATTGCAGTAATGGGTGGTGCAGGAGCAGTAGAAGTATTGTACGCACGTGAGGCTAAAGATCAGGAAAATCCCGCTCAATTCCTTGCCGAGAAAGAAGCAGAATACACGAAATTGTTTGCTAATCCTTACAATGCAGCTAAATACGGTTACATTGACGACGTGATTGAGCCACGTAACACACGTTTCCGTGTTATTCGTGCTTTGCAGCAGTTGCAGACTAAGAAACTGACCAATCCGGCTAAGAAGCATGGTAATATTCCGTTGTAATCCAACTTTTCACATTAAAACAAGAACGATTATGAACAAAACCAAAATCGGAATATTCCTTTCTTTGCTGTTGCTGATCGGGCTCACTTCTTGTGGAGAGCAAAAAGTCGAACAGTAAGCTGGTGCTAAACGAAGTCCTGATAGACAATCAGAGTAATTTTCAGGACGACTACGGGTTGCACAGTGCATGGATTGAAATATTCAATAAATCATTCGGTAGCGCCGACCGGCAGCTTGTTTGCTGAAAGTAAGTAGCCAACCGGGCGATACAGTTACTTATTTTATCCCGAAAGGTGATATACTGACATTAGTGAAACCACGTCAACATGCTCTGTTCTGGGCAGACGGCGAGCCTAACCGCGGTACTTTCCATACCAGTTTTAAGCTGAATCCGGAGACTGCCAACTGGATTGGCTTGTACGACTCCGGCAGAAAGTTGCTTGACCAGATTGTAGTGCCGGCAGGCGCTCTCGGTCCCGACCAATCATACGCTCGCATAAGCGACGGAGCAATGGAGTGGGAAGTAAAAGGTGGAAGTGGTGACAAATACGTGACTCCGAGCACTAACAATAAGACTCTTGACAGTAATGCCAAAATGGAAAAGTTTGAAGAACACGATGCTGATGGCGTTGGAATGTCCATTTCTGCCATGAGCGTAGTATTCTGCGGATTGATTCTTCTCTTTATTGCTTTTAAGATTGTAGGAAAAGTAGCTGTAAATTTGAGCAAACGTAATGCTATGAAATCTAAAGGCATCGACAAACAAGAAGCGAAAAAAGAGCTGTCACAGGCTCCGGGCGAAGTATACGCTGCTATTTCTATGGCATTACACGAAATGCAGGATGAGGTGCACGACGTAGAAGAAACGGTGCTGACCATCACCCGTGTAAAACGCAGCTATTCACCATGGAGTTCGAAGATTTACACCTTGCGTGAAACTCCCAAAAAAAGTAAATCACCCCATAAAAAATAAAACGATGAAAGAATACAAATATAAAATCAATGGTAACTCTTATAAAGTGACCATCGGAAATATTGAAGATAATATCGCTCATGTAGAAGTGAACGGTACACACTATAAAGTAGAAATGGAGAAACAACCGAAGCCTGCTGCGAAAACCTGTAACAGTGCGTCCTATGCCTAATGCTCCTACTGCTCCTACTCAAGTAGTGAAACCAGCTGCTCCGTCTACCGGAAAATCGGGAGTGAAATCTCCGCTGCCGGGCGTTATCCTTGACATCAAAGTAAACGTAGGCGATACTGTAAAGAAAGGCCAGACTATCATTATATTGGAAGCCATGAAGATGGAAAACAATATCAATGCGGATAAAGACGGTAAAATTACTGCCATCAACGTAAACAAAGGTGACTCTGTTCTTGAAGGTAATGACCTCGTAATTATTGAATAATATGGGAGATTTTATAAACTTTTTAGGAAATAACCTCGCCGACTTCTGGACATATACGGGCTTTGCAAATGCTACTGTAGGGCACATCGTTATGATTCTTGTGGGTTTGGGGTTCATCTATTTGGCAGTAGCCAAAGAGTTCGAACCGATGTTGCTGATTCCTATCGGATTCGGTATACTGATCGGTAATATACCTTTCAATATGGATGCGGGACTGAAAGTCGGTATTTATGAAGAAGGTTCAGTTTTGAATATATTGTATCAAGGAGTGACATCCGGATGGTATCCGCCGCTTATTTTCTTAGGCATTGGGGCTATGACGGACTTCTCGGCACTTATCTCCAACCCGAAATTGATGTTGATCGGTGCAGCAGCACAATTCGGTATCTTCGGTGCGTACATGATCGCATTGGAAATGGGTTTCGATCCCATGCAAGCCGGAGCAATCGGTATCATTGGTGGTGCAGACGGTCCGACGGCCATCTTCCTTTCCTCCAAACTAGCACCTAATTTAATGGGAGCCATTGCGGTATCCGCCTACTCTTATATGGCATTAGTTCCGGTGATACAGCCACCTATCATGCGTCTGCTCACCACCAAAACGTGAACGCGTTATCCGCATGAAACCGCCGCGTGCAGTTTCTCATACGGAGAAAGTGATGTTCCCCATCATCGGCTTGCTGCTGACCTGCTTCCTGGTTCCGTCCGGCCTCCCTTTGTTGGGTATGCTGTTCTTCGGTAACCTGTTGAAAGAAAGTGGAGTAACCCGCCGTTTGGCTGAAACGGCACGTGGTCCGCTGATTGATACAATTACTATCCTATTAGGTTTGACAGTAGGTGCCTCTACTCAGGCTTCCGAGTTCTTGACTTTCGATTCTATCAAGATCTTCGGACTGGGTGCATTGTCATTTATCATCGCAACAGCTTCAGGCGTAATCTTCGTAAAGATATTCAATCTCTTCCTGAAGAAAGGCAATAAGATTAATCCGTTGATCGGTAACGCAGGCGTATCTGCCGTTCCCGACTCTGCACGTATCTCACAAGTGATTGGTTTGGAATACGATTCGACCAACTATTTGCTGATGCACGCTATGGGTCCGAACGTAGCCGGAGTTATCGGTTCAGCTGTTGCTGCCGGTATCCTGCTTGGATTCTTGATGTAAGAGACAAATGCCCCTGCCGGATTTCCATTCGGTATGCTTTAAACATATATATAAAGATCACCCGTGTTACATTCAGTTGCGACACGGGTGTTCTTTATATACAGCCATAGTGTTATCTTCTCTTATCATTCCGTTAATCTATCCAAAACGATCTACGAATAATTCGTAAATAGAATATTTTTAGTAACTTGCAACAAATAAGTCAAACAACTAAAATAAGATTTTATGAAACGGATTATTATTCTGTTCTTCCTTGGTTGCACCATCCCTCTCATGGCACAACACACAGACCATATTCAGGAAGCAATAGCAAACTACGATTACAGAGACAGCTCTTTCTCTTATCGCCCAAAAGAAATCAACCCCTCACCTACTCTTACAGAAAGGCAAAGCGTTGCGGGGACTAGGACTCACCACAGAGGCACTTTCCACCTACGAAGAAATTATCTCTAACGATACCACCAATGCTCGTGCATTCATTGAAGCAGCCGAATGCTGCCGTTCATTGGCCAAATACCAACAGGCACTGAAATATTATGAACAGGCACTTGATCTGAATCCGGAAAACAAATATGTGCGTATTCAATATATCAGTTTACTCCTGACCCAGCAAAAGTTTCGCGATGCACTTGGCGAAAGTAGTCTAATGACGGAAAAAGACAGTTCCGCTATTGTCCTGCATCTGCAAGCTCAAAGTTTTGAAGGGATGGGCGAACTTCTGCCTGCCGCAGGTTGCTATTACAATATTCAGGAGAAATATCCCCGACGATTACTGGCTGCCACCAAACTGGGAGCTTTGAATATATCCGGTTCATATTTCGATGAGGCCATCGAAGCTACTGAAAAATACCGTCAAATTGACAGTACCAATATCTCGGTCAACCGGCAGAATGCCTTGGCATATTGCCTCAAACGAGACTATCCCACTGCCATCCGGCGTTATGAATATTTTGTTAGCCAAGGAGATAGCACCTTCCACACTTGTTATTATCTGGGAATTAGCTATTATGCAGTGGAGAAATATTACGAAGCCCATGATTTTTTGGAAGTCGCCCGTAAATACGATCCCGATAATGTCAATCTCCTTTATTATCTCGGCCGGGCGTGTTCTAAAACTTCCTGGAAAAAAAGAAGGCGTAAACTATCTGGAAAAAAGCAATTGAATTATCCATACCTAAAGATAGCAGCATGACCAGACTCTATATTGGAATGACCGACTGCTACAAGATGGCACAAATGCATAAAGAACAGATCGAATCCATCAAAGAACGTTACCAACAGTATGACAAACAAAACCACAAACTATTGTATGACATGGCCTATATATACTTCTATGCCCTGAAAGACAAGAAAAAACACCGAGCGCTGCCTGGAAGCATTTCTAAAAACACGTACTAAAGACAGTGAGAAAGAGGAGCTGGAAATAAATGAGGAAGGCGAACTTATCCTGGGAAAATCTAATTATTATAATGCTGCTGCCAACTGGCTGAAAGTTCTTCGAGACAAACAGAAAGTAGAAAAATTCTTTCAAAACGGACACTCAACATCCATGAAAAATGAACAGAACAATAAATAAGTATGGCTCTGCTCTGCAATGATATTCGCTGGGACAATATTTAAGTTAATAAAAAAGGCTGTCCTAGGTTAACCGGGAGCAGCCTTTCTTTTATTTATGGAATAATCCGAGGATTACTGTGCCAATTTGTTATCAGAACCGAGCACGTTAAGAATTTTGTGCTTGTACAGTTTTTCCATGTTGTCACGAGCCGGACCAAGATACTTACGTGGGTCGAATTCAGCTGGTTTTTCAACGAAAGTCTTACGGATAGCAGCAGTCATAGCCAGACGTGAGTCAGAGTCGATGTTGATTTTGCAGACAGCAGACTTAGCAGCCTTACGCAACCATTCTTCCGGAATACCGATAGCAGCTTTCAGTGCACCACCATATTTATTGATAGTTTCCACTTCTTCTTGAGGAACTGAAGATGATCCGTGAAGAACGATTGGGAATCCCGGAAGTTTTTCCATTACAGCGTCCAATACTTCGAATGCCAATGGAGGAGGAACCATTACACCTGTAACCGGGTCGATGTGGCATTGTTCCGGAGTAAATTTGTAAGCACCGTGAGAAGTACCGATTGAAATAGCCAAAGAGTCGCAACCTGTACGAGTAGCAAAGTCGATTACTTCTTCAGGGTCAGTGTATGTGTGGTGGTCAGAAGAAACTTCATCTTCTACACCTGCCAATACACCAAGTTCGCCTTCAACTGTTACGTCGAACTGGTGTGCGTAATCAACTACTTTCTTAGTCAATGCAACGTTTTCTTCGTAAGGAAGATGAGAACCGTCGATCATTACTGAAGAGAAACCTGAATCAATGCAAGATTTGCAAGTTTCGAAAGTATCTCCATGATCAAGGTGGAGAACGATTTCAGGATGTGCGCAACCTAATTCTTTAGCATATTCTACAGCACCCTGTGCCATGTAACGCAACAAAGTAGCGTTAGCATACTGACGAGCACCTTTAGAAACCTGAAGAATCACAGGAGATTTAGTTTCAACAGCAGCCTTGATGATAGCCTGCATCTGTTCCATATTGTTGAAGTTGAATGCTGGGATAGCATATCCACCTTTGATAGCCTTAGCAAACATTTCTTTTGTGTTTACCAATCCTAAATCTTTGTAATTTACCATTTTGTTTAAAGTTTATTGTTAGTGAATAAAAATTCTACGCAAAAGTAAGCATTATCCATCGAATAACGAACATCGGAAAGAAAAATATAGTAGAAAAAGGTTTAAATCAGACACCAAAAATTAGCAGGAATACGAGTGTGACATTAGATTGTAATGTCTACCTTGCAAATAAACGGATAAAAGACAGTAAAGTGCATTTCTGCATTCTATCCATCATTCATCAATATGAGTTATGCTATTCGTATATGAATAATGCGAATCATATTAATATAGATATATTATAGGTACGGATTGCCATAAATTTAGAAAGCAGAGCATCTTTATCGAAGTTTTTTTCCATAAAACCTTTTTCTATTTCACAGAAAAGCATTATCTTTGCGCTCTGAAAATGACCATTACACTATTTCTTACCAAAATAGTAACAGAATATAAATTAAAAAAACAGATACTGAAATGAAAAAAAAAAGGCCTTCATCCAGAATCATACCGTCCGGTAGTATTCAAAGATATGTCAAATGGTGATATGTTTTTGTCTAAATCAACTGTAGCAACTAAAGAGACCATCGAATTCGAAGGTGAAACTTATCCGTTACTGAAAATCGAAATCTCTAACACTTCTCACCCGTTCTATACAGGTAAATCTACATTGGTAGATACAGCCGGACGTGTTGATAAGTTCATGAGCCGTTACGGTGACCGTAAGAAGAAATAATTCGATCTAATGGAAATAACTGATTTAAAACAAATGACAAAGGAGGAAGTTTTTAATTTTATCAGACAACGCCTTTCTTTCAATGATGAATTGCTCGAGCAGTTCAGACATGTAAAAAAGGACGATCTCGCAAAAGAACATCGTAGATTCGAAATGTCCGAAACGAATCAAAAACAGGCTGGTGCACAGTTTTCAATACTGCTATTCTAAATGAGTTTGCCGATCTGGGTATCTATAACTATACTTCTTACCTTTTTCTCGACTTCCACAATGGCACTCCAACCATTTATCTCAAATACTTTCTTGAGGACGAAAATCTGGAATATACATTTAACGGATATACCACAACAGAAATCATATTTGAAATTTTAGAACTGACTATCTTCTCCGGAAAGCCGGAAAGAAAACGGAACTAAAACGAAATAAAAAAATAGTTGTACAGAAATATAATGTTTCTGGCGGTTAGTGAACTGTACTCCTAAAGTTTTGTATCCAACTTTAAGAGTGCAGTTCATGATTAAACTGTCGGAAACTTTTTATCATTATCACCATATTCCTTATCTATATATCATATCTACCCTATCAATATACCATATTTCCTGTAATTGATACCTCTTTTCCATCTAATTCCGAAAAAAACATATATCTTTGTCATACGCTTTCTACCCATCAGCGTGATGAAAAAGCAAAAGCGTTTTTTATTTCCTAACGGAGTAAATAACGTATTGTCTCCCAAATCGAAACTTAGCAAATTTCATGCACCGGGAGATGATACAACAGATACTCCACGTAGATGATCGTATATCAACATATCGATTAAAGATGTTATATATATATATTGATTAGCATAGGTGTCTGTTGTTTATCATTATCTGGTGCACGGTATGCTAAGACCTCGATTTAGATAATAGTACAACAGCACTCACGTTTTTATTGTATCCGGTCGGTTTCAACAATCCTTATACCCCAAACCAATTCCCCAGCCGACCGAAATCATAAAAAATCGTGGGTGTTCGTTGCACCTCTCCGGACAATACGTTATTTACTCCTTTTTTATAACACATTAAAACAAAAGCGATATACCCAAATGGATTAGTGTAGAAAAAGTAGTGATTAAGTATCACATCGAAAAAGAAGCGATTCTGCTTTGGGTGGAAATGGGACAATTCCTATGTTATACATAGACAATGTTCCGAACGTTGACAAAGAATGTATTCTGGAACTCTTTCGCCGAAGTAAAGCCGGTATTACAGCAGAATATATTGATATGCTGGAACAACTGTGTATAGACAAAATGATGGTCTGCGAGAAATACGCCTACATTATTCAATTGAAAGAAAAAGAAATTCAGCTGCAGAAGGAAATAAATACATTGATAAACGAGATACAAACAGCAATGAAAAGACAAAACGAACGAATCCGGGATTTGAAAAAAGCGATTGGAGAGAATAACAACGTTATACGTAGTGACAGTTGGATAAAAAGGCTGTGCAAAAGGTTCCAATAGTGAATAATTGTCAGTGCACCTGCTAATGATGAATCAAAACACCAATATGTTAATATGCCAATTACCATGTGGGACACAGCGTAAACAATTAGCATATTGACACATTATTACACGGTTTTTCACCACAGAGGACACGGAGGACACAGAGGTTATAATAATCTCTGAATTAGAACTCTGAAAACTCTGTGTCCTCCGTGTCCTCTGTGGTGAAATAGTTCATTTAATTCAAATTCGTACGGTTTCGTTATGAATAATGCAATAACCTTCAAAAGAGTTGGATGAGAATTTTACCTTAGAAACGGTAAAGTACCCGTTTTTTTGTGTTCCATATAAAGGTTAAGAGGCAGGATATGAAAAGACAGGAATATTGAACATAAATAAACAGGAGTTGTTTTAGTATATTATTCGCTATTTATCAACGCAAAACCTCTAAACATCAACGTGGTATATGAAAAAGAAATTTGGATTCGTCCTGGCGGCTGCAATCTTGCTGGCTGGCTGCGGACAGAAAAAAAGAAACGACAACGACAACTGCCCGTCCCGTAAAGACTACGATTGTCGAGTCAAGATCGATTATCAGAAAAGATTTCTCGGGAATCGTGGAAGCGGTGGAATATGTGAAGCTGGCTTTCCGGGTCAACGGACAAATCATCCAGCTTCCTGTCATCGAAGGAGAGAAAGTGAAAAAGGGACAACTCATAGCAGCTATCGACCCCAGAGACATCGCGTTGCAATATGCTGCTACAAAATCAGCATACGAAACAGCTGCTGCACAGGTAGAACGTAACAAACGGCTTCTCTCCCGCCAAGCGATCTCTGTGCAGGAATATGAAATCAGCCTTGCCAGCTACCAGAAAGCAAAATCCGAATATGAGCTGTCCGTCAACAATATGCGCGACACAAAACTGATAGCTCCTTTCGACGGTTCTATCGAAAAACGTCTGGTAGAAAACTATCAGCGTGTCAACTCCGGAGAAGGTATCGTTCAGCTTGTCAACACGCATAATCTGCGTATCAAATTCACCATTCCGGATGCTTATCTTTATTTGTTGCGCGCCAAAGATCCGCGTTTCCTTGTTGAGTTTGATACCTTCAAAGGACACGTGTTTCAAGCGAAACTGGAAGAATATCTGGATATTTCGACCGATGGCACAGGTATCCCGGTCAGTATCACGATTGACGACCCGTCATTCGACCGTGATCTTTATGCAGTGAAACCCGGTTTCACGTGTGGCATCCGTTTCACAGCAGATGTAGGTCCGTTGGTGCAGGATAGCTGGACGATTGTACCACTTAGTGCCGTATTCGGTGAAAGTGAAGGGAATAAAATGTATGTCTGGGTGGTAGAAGACAACAAAGTCCACAAACGGGAAGTGACCGTCAACGCCCCGACCGGAGAAGCACAGGCACTCATCTCGGAAGGTTTGAAACCCGGTGAAAAAATCGTCATTGCAGGCGTACACCAACTAGTGGAAGGAGAATCTATAATAGGTGATAGGTGATAAATGATAGTGGGCTGTGCCATAGGGTACTGCTAATTGGAATCGGCTAGTAATCATTTTTTTACCGATCACTTACCAACTATCATTTATCAATTGTCAACTATCATTTAATCCCAACTATCATTTATCAACTATCATTTATTATGAGTTTAGCTAGATATTCATTAGATAATACGAAAATCATCTATTTCTTTCTTGCCGTGCTGCTGATTGGGGAATCACTTCCTTTGGCAAGCTAGGCAAGAAAAAGAGGATGCTCCTTTCGTGATAAAGTCGGCGGTTATCATGACCCGTTATCCGGGTGCCGAACCGGCTGAAGTAGAACGACTGATTACCGAACCTATCTCCCGTGAGATTCAAAGTATGAGTGGCGTATATAAGATTAAATCAGAATCTATGTACGGACTCTCTAAAATCACATTCGAATTACAACCTTCCTTGTCAGCAAGCTCCATTCCACAGAAGTGGGACGAGTTACGACGGAAGGTGCTCAACATACAGCCACAGTTGCCGAGCGGTGCTTCCGCACCAACTGTTTCCGATGATTTCGGTGACGTGTTCGGCATCTATTACGGTCTGACGGCGGACGACGGTTACACATACGAAGAGATGCGCAACTGGGCGGAACGGATCAAAACACAGGTAGTCACAGCAGATGGAGTGATGAAAGTGGCTTTGTTCGGAACGCAGACAGAAGTGGTTAATATTTTCATTTCTACTAATAAGCTCGTAGGTATGGGCATCGACCCGAAACAGCTTGCCAGTCTGCTGCAATCGCAGAATCAGATTATCAATACCGGAGAAATCCGTGCCGGCGAGCAACAACTCCGGGTGACTGCCAACGGCATGTACACCACTGTAGACGATATTCGCAACCAAGTAATTACCACAAAGGCCGGACAGGTGAAACTCGGTGATATCGCCGTTATCGAAAAAGGATACATGGATCCCCCATCCAACATTATGCACGTGAACGGCAAACGTGCCATCGGCATCGGTGTCTCCACCGACCCGCAACGGGATGTGGTGCAAACGGGTAAGAATGTGAAAGCCAAACTGGACGAATTGTTGCCACTGATGCCTGTGGGACTGGAACTGCAAAGCCTGTATCTGGAGAACGAAATTGCCAACGAAGCCAACAACGGATTTATCATCAACCTGATCGAATCTATTCTGATTGTGATTGTGATTATCATGTTGGTGATGGGCTTTGCGCGCAGGTGTGCTGATCGGCTCGTCACTGATTTTCTCTATTGGCGGCACATTACTTATCATGTCTTTCTTCGGTGTCGGACTGAACCGTACATCACTGGCAGGATTTATCATCGCCATGGGGATGCTGGTGGATAACGCCATCGTGGTAACGGACAACGCACAGATTGCCATCGCCCGCGGAGTAGACCGGCGGAAAGCGCTGATAGACGGCGCAACCGGTCCGCAATGGGGATTGCTTGGGGCTACGTTCATCGCTATCTGTTCGTTCCTCCCACTCTACCTTGCTCCTTCTGCCGTGGCGGAAATCGTGAAACCCCTGTTTGTCGTACTGGCCATTTCTCTGGGGTTAAGCTGGATACTGGCACTGACGCAGACCACCGTTTTCGGTAATTTCATCCTGAAAGCGAAAGCAAAGGATGGCGCCAAAGACCCGTATGATAAACCTTTCTATCACAAATTCGCCTCTATCCTCCGTACACTAATTCGTAGGAAAACGTTGACACTGGGTTCGATGGTAGTGCTTTTCGTTGCTTCGCTGATTATCATGGGAATGATGCCGCAAAACTTCTTCCCGTCTCTGGACAAGCCTTACTTCCGTGCCGACGTGTTCTATCCCGACGGATATAGCATCAACGATGTGGTGAAAGAGATGAAATCGGTGGAAGAGCATCTGGCAAAGCAGCCGGAAGTGAAAAAAAAGTGTCGATCACCTTCGGCAGCACGCCGTTAAGGTATTACCTCGCTTCCACTTCCGTAGGACCGAAACCGAATTTTGCCAATGTGTTGATTGAATTGACGGACAGTAAATATACGAAAGAGTATGAGGAAGATTTCGACGCATATATGAAGGCGAATTATCCGAATGCGATTACGCGTACAAGTCTGTTCAAACTGTCGCCTGCGGTGGATGCCGCTATCGAAATCGGGTTTATAGGTCCGAATGTAGACACACTTGTGGCGCTCACCAATCAGGCATTGGAGATTATGCACCGGAATCCGGATTTAATCAATATACGCAATTCGTGGGGAAACAAGATTCCTGTGTGGAAACCGATATATAGTCCCGAACGGGCACAGCCATTAGGGGTATCCCGTCAGGGCATGGCACAGAGTATCCAGATCGGAACTACGGGTATGACGCTCGGAGAATACCGGCAGGGGATCAGGTGTTGCCTATCTTATTGAAGGACAACACGGTGGATTCATTCCGCATCAATGACTTGCGCACGTTGCCTGTGTTTGGCACAGGGAATGAGACGACCAGCCTGGAACAGGTAGTATCTGAATTTGACTTCCAGTACCGGTTCTCGAACGTGAAAGACTATAACCGGCAGATGGTGATGATGGCACAGTGCGATCCGCGTCGCGGGGTAAATGCGATTGCTGCTTTCAATGAGGTTTGGCCGCTGGTACAGCAAGAGATAAAAATACCGGAAGGATATACCATGAAGTATTTCGGCGAACAGGAAAGTCAGGTGGAATCGAATGAAGCGCTGGCCAAAAACTTGCCGTTGACGTTCTTCCTGATGTTTGTCACTCTGTTGTTCTTGTTCAGGACGTACCGTAAACCGACAGTGATTCTGTTGATGCTGCCGCTTATCTTTATCGGTATCGTGTTAGGATTGGTGTTACTCGGCAAGTCGTTCGACTTCTTCTCTATTTTGGGGTTGCTCGGACTGATTGGTATGAATATCAAAAACGCGATTGTGCTTGTAGAGCAGATTGACCTGGAGGCAAAGACAGGCAAAAAACCGTTGGATGCTGTTGTCAGTGCCACGACCAGCCGTATTATTCCTGTAGCAATGGCGTCCGGTACTACTATTCTGGGTATGTTACCATTGTTGTTCGATGCAATGTTTGGCGGTATGGCGGCTACGATTATGGGAGGCTTGTTGGTGGCTTCGGCGCTGACATTGTTTGTTCTTCCGGTAGCTTATTGTGCCATTCAGAGAATCAAAGGCTAATTGCCTATTCTTATATGAAACTTGAATTTATTGTTTAGATTGAATAAAATGAAAACTCAACTTATAACTCTGTCTCTATTGTTCCTCGGCCTCACGGCCGGGGCACAACAGCCTTATCTTAGCCGGGAAGCCTACCGGGATAAGGTGGAAGCTTATAGTCAAATACTCAAGCAACAGAAACTAAAAACTATAGCAAGTGCGGAGGCACGTAAGATTGCTCATACCGGTTTCCTGCCCAAAATCGATATCAATGCGGACGGTACGCTTAACATGAGCGACCTTAGTGCATGGAACGAGCCATTGGGCGAATACCGCAATCATACTTATCAAGGAGTATTTATCGTTTCGCAACCATTGTACACAGGAGGAGCACTCAACGCCCAGCACAAGATTGCCAAAGCGGATGAAAAGCTGAATCAGCTGAACGAGGAGCTTACCATCGACCAGATTCATTATCAAAGTGATGCGGTTTACTGGAATGCTTCTGCCTCACAAGCTATGTTGCAAGCAGCGGATAAGTATCAAAGCATCGTGAAACAGCAGTATGACATCATACAGGATCGTTTCAGCGACGGGATGATTAGCCGCACGGATTTATTAATGATTTCCACCCGGTTAAAAGAAGCGGAACTGCAATATATCAAGGCTCGCCAGAACTATACGCTGGCCCTGCAAAAGCTGAATATCTTAATGGGAGAAGAACCAAATAGTCCTGTAGACAGTCTTTATACGATTGACAAGGCTTCTGCCCCGGTACAGATACTTTCTTTAGAGAATGTGTTGCAACGCCGTGCGGATTTTGAAAGTACGGAAGTGAACATCATGAAGAGTGAGGCACAGCGCAAAGCAGCTCTTAGTCAGTTCAACCCGCAACTGAATATGTATTTCAGTGGCGGATGGGCTACGGCTACGCCTAATCTCGGATATGATGTATCTTTCAATCCCATCGTCGGCATTAATATCAATATCCCGATTTTCCGCTGGGGAGCCCGTTTCAAGACGAACCGACAGCAGAAGGCATATATCGGAATACAAAAGTTGCAACAGAGTTATATGACGGACAATATCAACGAAGAACTTTCTGCCGCACTAACCAAACTGACGGAAACGGAATATCAAGTGAAAACTGCCACCGAGACTATGAATCTGGCCAATGAAAATCTCGACCTGGTTTCGTTCTCTTACAATGAGGGAAAAGCGAATATGGTAGATGTGTTGTCGGCACAACTATCATGGACGCAAGCACACACCAATCTGATTAATGCGTATCTGTCGGAAAAGATGGCGGTAGCGGAATACAGAAAAGTGATTAGTGAATAAAAGAAGAATCTGAAATCTGCATTCATAAAGCAGTATATAATAAATAATCCGGAGAATGGGCAATACCCATATCTCCAGATTCTTGTATATAAGGTCAGCTATATTGACTACGCAAGGAAGGAAATTAACACACCCGCAGCTACGGCAGAACCGATTACGCCGGAGATGTTACTTGCCATACAATACTGCAATACATGATTCTTCGGATCGTACTTCAAAGCTATTTCATTGGCTACGCGGCTTGCCATCGGAACAGCACTCAAACCGGTTGCACCGATAAGCGGATTGATTTTCTTCTTGGAGAAGAGATTTACCAACTTCACAAAGAAAATACCACCGGTAATAGAAAGTGCAAATGCCAGGAATCCACCGATCACAATACCGATTGTTGTCCAATTGAGGAATGCTTCGGCAGTCATTGTTGCCCCTACAGACAATCCGAGGAAGATAGTAGCTGCATTCATGATGCTATTGGAAGCAGCATCGAACAAACGGAATGTATTGGTTCCGATCTCTTTCACCAGGTTACCGAACATCAGCATTCCGATCAATGGCACAGCACTTGGCACGAAGAGGGCCACAACGGTAGTTACCACAATCGGGAAAATAATTTTCAATACACGGAGGTTTTTAATTTCCGTTTTCGATGGATATTTCTTCTCCTGCTCTTTCATGTTGATACTCAACTCTTTCTTCGTACAGAACAGTTTCACTACCAGCGGAATTATCACCGGAACGAGTGCCATGTATGAGTAAGCTGCAATGGCAATAGGACCCAGCAAATGCGGAGCAAGTTTGATGGTGGTAAAGATGGCTGTAGGTCCGTCCGCACCACCGATAATACCCAATGAAGCTGCTTCACTGGGTGTAAATCCCATCAGGATAGCCACCAACAGCACGGTAAAGATACCCAACTGGGCAGCTGCACCGAAAATAGACAGGCGAAGATTACGGAGCATCGGACCAAAGTCGGTCAAGGCTCCTACCCCCATAAAGATAATAGGAGGAAGGAACCCGGTCTTGATCAGCATATAATAGATGAAGTTCATAATTCCCAGTTCATGGGCAATGTCATGCAGAGGCATTTCCCAAATGTTCTTCATCACTCCGTTCACCATAATCATACCATTCTCATCAGCCTGTATCACTCCCATATCTCCTCCGGGGAAGTTGGCAAGCAACACACCGAAAGCAATCGGAACAAGCAGCAGCGGTTCGTACTGTTTCTTAATCCCCAGATAAAGCAGGACGAACGCGATGGCATACATTATCAGAAACTGCGGTTCGGCAATGATATTGCTGAACGCAGTCATGTCATATAAGTTCTCAAATATTTCGTTCATTATCCTATCCTCATTAATACATCATCTTCTGAAACAGCATCTCCCGGGTTGGCACAGATAGCAGTCACTGTGCCGCCAAATTCAGCGCGAATCGCATTGTAGGTTTTCATCGCTTCTACATAGCAGATTACGTCTCCTTCTTTCACCGTGTCGCCTACTTGCAAAGCAGTTTCTTGTGCATTTTTCACCAAGAAGAACTTGCCTTCCAACGGAGAAACCACCTCTTTGCCTTCGCCTGCCGGAGCAGCGGCAGCACTCGCAGGAGTAGCAGGAAGCTCGGTATCACCATAAGCTACAGTGACACGATAAACCTGTCCGTCTACCTGTACGGTCAGTGTCTTCGGTTTGACATCTTCTTCCGGTGATTTATCTTTTTCGGCACGGCGTTTTGCCACGTCTTCGAGGAAGTCTTCTTTAGCTTTGCCACTCTTGTAGGCTTCGTATTGAGCCGGGTGCATCGCATATTCGAAGAGTTCTTCGTCGTCCTGTCCGGCTTCCCATTTGTTCTCTTTCATCAGTTTGCGATATTTATCAAGAGCATCCGGATAGTTGTTCTGTGGATCGCCTTCGAAGAACTTGCGGCCTTCACGTTCCGCCTTTTCAATGATTTCCGGAGCAAGTTTGCCCGGCAAACGTCCGGCTTTACCCAGAATCATGTCCCAAATGTCATCGGCAATCATTCCCCAACGATCTTTCCCTTTTTCCATCGCCATCACGTTCATCATGGCAAGGTTCTTCACATATTGACTGAACGGAGTCACCAATGGAGGATAACCGACACGAGGCCATACATACGCCACTTCGTTGAATAGCTTGATCAGCAGCTGATCCTGTGTCATAAACGGCAGGTTATGTTTGGCTTTATACTTGTTGATAGATTCCAGATTCGTTTCGAGATCAGCCATAAGGCTTCCCATCATACCGCCAGGAAGTCCCGGGCCGATCAGCAGCGAGTTCATCAGACGGTTCTTCGGACTGATATACAAGCCGAGGAAGTCATCCATAAATTCTTGAATCAGCGCACGCACTTTCATGTAGGCTTCCATATTGATTTCCGGTACTTGATATCCGGCATCTTTCAGCATTGCCTGTACGCTAAGCAAGTCAGCATGGCCTGTTCCCCATGATAGCGGTTCCATACCTACGTCGATGTAGTCGCAACCGGCTTCGCATACTTCGAGGATGCTTGCCATGTTGAAACCGGGACCGGCATGACTGTGATACTGAATAGGAATTTCGGGATGTGCCGCTTTGATATTTGCTACGATCTTACCTAACGATACAGGGCGGCCGATACCTGCCATGTCTTTGATACAGATTTCGTCTGCTCCCAGTTTGATAAGTTCCAGGGCCATCTTGGTGTAGTACTCTACCGTGTGGATCGGCGAATGGGTGATGCAGAGTGAACACTGTGAGATCATGCCTGCCTCTTTGGCATACGTGATGGAAGGAGCGATGTTGCGTACGTCGTTCAATCCGCAGAACGTACGGGTAATGTCTGTTCCTTGCGCTTTCTTTACTTTGTAGAATAATTTGCGGACGTCTGCCGGAACGGGGCTCATACGGAGTCCGTTCAGTGCGCGGTCGAGCATATGGGTTTGAATACCTGCTTCATGGAACGGTTTTGTCCATTCGCGCACGGCTGTATTCGGGTTTTCACCAAATAATAAATTTACCTGTTCAAAACCTCCGCCGTTTGTTTCTACACGGGCGAAACAACCCATTTCAATGATGGCCGGAGCTACCTTTACGAGTTGGTCTACACGAGGTACGTATTTTCCGGCTGATTGCCACATATCTCGGAAAACCAAGCTAAACTTTACTTCTCTTTTCATGTCTTTCAGTGATATTCTTTATAGATTTATAATTTTTCTACTTTAGTGATTTTTCCTTTACCCTGTGTCACCACATTTACAGCAGCTGTAATGGCGGCTAAGATGTTTCCCGAACAGGGGCAGGACCTTGCGATGCTTCCCGCTTCACAGGAACCACTTCTTCAGGAGGGCATACTTGTTGACCAATGTAATCAACAACTTACCTAAATAAATCACAATCAGCAGAATAACAAACACGGTAGCCATTCCGACCACCATCAGCAGGATCGCTGTTTCGATATTTTCCATATAATAAACTATTAGTAATTTAAGTTGTTCGTCTAAAAAGCGTTCGAAAATACCAAATTTTTTATTATAAAATAAATTAAGAAAGGAATATAATGTATAAAAATGTCATTTCTCTGATTGATAATCAGGGTATTTATGAGCAGAAACTTATTACAAAAAAAATGTGAGAGAAAGCCCCTCAACTTTCTCTCACACTCTGATAAAACAATTATTAAATAAAAATACTCAATGATAAACCGGTTTAGCCCTCATCTGGTTTCATACCCTCTTCTTAACCTATTAAATTACCAGATAAAACCGGTCTTGTTAAACCTCTCATGCACCATCACGGCTTTCATTCTTTTAATTAGCGTAGCAGTCTAGTTGAAAAACCCTTTTTAAGCCAACTTGTTTGATCGGGAAAAACAAGCCTTCTAAAGCTCATATAACCCCTCGTGAGGGAACCATTTCTGACCTACGTCTCCGGCAGGAATTTTTCATCTGCCCACTGTCTATTGTTTGCTTTGAGCCCTAGTTTGTATTCTTTTTTCGAAATATTGTTTGTTTTGAGCTCCAGCCTTTATTCCTATAAGGAAGATGGCCGGATAATTCCTTCTACAACATTTAATCTTCTAATCAATTCTACCGTTTTCTTTCAAATATCATTAAATAGCTCATCTATTAGAAAGAGAAGCATCTGTTGTTTTTTTACCAAGAAAAAATGAAGAAAATTTGAAGAAAAACAAAAAAGCCTCTTCTGACTATCCAGAAGAGGCTTTTTTTTTTGCAAAAAAATAATTTCTTTCCCTCGAATTTGATAACTGATTCCACACGAGCCGAAGACTTTTTCCAGTGTGGCGTTCAGGTCTTTCGTCAAAACCGTCCCGTTGTAGGTCAACCCCTCGCACTTCTCGTGCCCGACGACTGTTACCTCAAATATATGCTCAATATCTGCCACTACATTTATTAGCGGATCGTCTTCATACCCCAACACCTCGGGGAACTCCGATTCTTCTGCCTTTTTCTCTACCGGCACAATCTTGTTCTCATCGCAATGCACGCTTTCTCCGGCAAGCAATGTACGCTTACCTACAGCAGTCTCGACTTTCACGCTTCCTTCCTCACAGTTGACGGTCATCTTCTTTCCCTGCTGATCGATGAGGAATTTCGTTCCCAGTACGGTCACGTCGCCGGCTTCTGTACGGACGGTGAATGTCTTGCCTTTGGTTACATTAAAAGAGGCTTTACCCAACAGTTGCAATTTGCGCTCCCAAAGCCATGTGATATGATTGTAAGTCAGGCGGGAATTTTCCATCACCTGCACAGTGCTGCCATCCGGAAATTCATAGTTCATAGCCGTATTATCAGCCACCACCTTTTCTTCTGCCAGGGAAGTAACCACCTATCCCCAAAAGAAGGACAACTGCCGCTGCCGCTCCCCATGAAAAAAGAGAAACTTCTTCCCGTACCTTGCTTTCTTCTCCGGCTTAAGGCGATCTTATGGCTCTCCTCACGTTGCAACTTCAGCTTATCACCTATTTCTTTTTACGAGAAAAGATTTCGCCAACCAGAGGAAGTTTTCCTTCTTCTAAGTATTTATCTAAAGATTCTGTCCACTTTTCCATATCTCACACCTCAATTAAAAATCCACAAATTAGCTGCTACCAACAACAAGAAAGATTTGCTCATACGCTCCCGCAAACTGGAGATAGCCATATGAGTAGTATTGTAAACCGTACGTGAAGTGAGTCCCATCACCGGGCTATTTCTTCCGGACTCATCTTCTTATAGTACTTAAGATACAATACCTCCCGCTGTTGCTTTGTCAAATTGTTCAGCTCTTTCTGCAAAACTTCTAGCTGTTCTTTTTTCTAACTCTGAACGGATAATAGCAGTTTCAATATCAATCTCCTGATCAAACTGATATTCATTTGTGCCTACTTCATCCAGTGATTTTAATGAGCCACTATTCTCCTTTTTTCAGTTCGTTCACTATCATGTGTCTCAACGAAACACATAAGTAAGCGGGTATGGATTGAGGAGCCGCGCAAGTTTCTCTTTCTCAAAGATGTAAACAAACAACGACTGTATCGCCTCGGTTACCAGAGTCTCATCACCGGCTATCTTCATGCGATATCCATACAGTAAATCTGCATATTGCTCATAAAGCTGCCGGAATGCCTCTTCATCCCCTTGCTGAATTTTATCCCAGGATAGTGTCTTCATTTCTATTCACTCATTTATATGAGATATGTTTTTCCTTTTTTTACCTGATTTTTTTAGTTAAAATCAACGGAATATGTTTTAAAACTCACTTGTAAAGTGGAATTTGATGTGTTTAAAGTCCATCTGCGCCATCTGAAGTACATAACCGGAGTCTGCCAGGGAACACATCGCGCCCTTCTCTATCCTTTGCCATATACTGGTATTTACGTTTCTTGAAGGCTTCCAGTTCTGCGGGATCATCGCTTTCTACCCAACAGGCTTTGTACAAACTTACCGGTTCCCAGCGACAGGACGCATTGTATTCATTCTCCAAACGATACTGTATGACTTCAAATTGCAACTGGCCCACCGTGCCGATAATCTTGCGCCCATTAAACTGATTGACAAACAACTGTGCCACACCTTCATCCATCAACTGATCGATACCTTTCGCCAACTGTTTCTGTTTCATCGGGTCGGCATTCTCAATATACTTGAACATCTCCGGTGAGAAACTCGGCAATCCGCGGAAATGAAGCATTTCACCTTCTGTCAGCGTATCGCCAATCTTAAAGGTACCATTATCCGGCAAACCGATGATATCTCCTGCATAGGCTTCGTCAATGGTCGTTTTCCGCTGCGCCATAAACTGGGTGGGCGATGAAAAACGCATGGTCTTTCCATGACGAACGTGCACATAGGGAGCATTGCGGACAAACTTGCCGGAGCAAATCTTACAGAATGCCACACAAGAACGGTGATTGGGATCAATATTGGCTGTGATCTTAAAGATGAATCCGGTGAATTTCGGTTCGTCGGGATTCACTTCACGCTCTTCTGCCTGTACGGGACGAGGACTGGGAGCTATCTCCACGAAACAGTTCAGCAGCTCTTGCACACCGAAGTTGTTCAACGCTGATCCGAAGAATACAGGTGCACAATCTCCTGCGAGATAAGATTCCACATCCAGTTCCGGATAAACTCCTTCGATCAGTTCCAGATCGCCACGCAGTTTGTCTGCCAGCGGCTTACCGATCTGCTTATCCAGTTCTTCCGTATGTATGTCGACTTCTACCTTCTCCGTCACCACTTGTTTGGAAGGTTGGTACAAGTCCAGTTTCTTCTCATAAATATTATATACTCCTTTGAAGCGGGCTCCCTGTTCGATAGGCCAGGACAGCGGGCGGACCTGAATCATCAGTTCTTCTTCAAGCTCGTCAAGCAAATCAAACGGATCTTTTCCTTCACGGTCCATTTTATTGACGAAAATTATTACCGGAGTTTTTCTCATACGGCACACTTCCATCAGTTTACGGGTTTGTGTTTCCACACCTTTCGCTCCGTCTACTACAATGATAACGCTGTCTACAGCAGTCAGCGTACGGTATGTGTCTTCGGCAAAGTCCTGGTGACCCGGAGTATCAAGAATATTGATCTTATAGTCCCGATAGTCAAATTCCATCACGGAAGTTGTCACCGAGATACCACGTTGTTTCTCGATTTCCATCCAGTCGGAAGTAGCCGTCTTTTTTATCTTATTACTCTTTACAGCACCTGCCACCTGAATCTGACCACCGAAAAGCAATAACTTCTCCGTCAATGATGTCTTACCGGCATCCGGATGCGCAATAATGGCGAATGTTCGCCGTCTCTGTATTTCTGTATTATCTGCCATAGTTATTAAATTGAGAATTGAAAATTGAAAATTAAAAAATGATACTCAAAGTGGTTTCTTTTTTATTTCTCAACTCTCAATTTTTAATTTCCAATTTCTCCAGGCATCGTTGGAGACTTTCCTCCCAATGGGGGATTTCGATGCCAAATGTTGTTTTTATTTTTGTTTTATCAAGTACGGAGTATGCCGGACGGTTGGCCTTTGCAGGATATTCGGCTGTATGCAGAGGTTTCACTTTGCAGGAGGTTATTCCTGCCAAGCGATGAATAGCCACTGTGAAATCATACCAGGAACAAACGCCTTCATTGCTGAAATGGTAGATGCCGCGGACTATACCTTTATTTATAATGGTATAGATGGCACGTGCCAGTCATTAGCATAAGTCGGGGTTCCGATCTGGTCGAAAACAACTCCCAGACTGTCACGCTCTTTTCCAAGACGGATCATTGTCTTCACAAAATTATTGCCGAAAGTGGAATAAAGCCATGCAGTACGGATTACGACTGCTTTCTCGCAATAATTCATCACGTCATATTCTCCTTCCAGTTTGGTGGTGCCGTATACGGAGTCCGGACAAGGGTCGCAATCCTCCGTATACGGAGTGTGTGCAGTACCGTCAAAGACATAATCGGTAGATACCTGTATCATGGCGGCTCCGTTGAATTGTGCCGCACTTGCCAATTGTTTCGGTGCTTCGCAATTCAATTGATAGGCTAGTTCCGAATCATCTTCCGCTTTATCTACGGCTGTATATGCCGCACAGTTCACGACAAGCTCAATCCGCTTCTCTGCGATATAAGCCCAAACGGCTTGCTTGTCACAGATGTTAAGCTCCTCTACATCTGTGAAATAATACGTATGTTGCGGATTCTCTTTTGCAAGAACTTGCATTTCATTGCCAAGCTGACCATTGGCACCCGTCACTAAAATTCTCATTTATTCATCCAGTTTTAATTCACCTTTACGGTCTTTATCATAATAGTTTGCCAACATAGAAAGGAAACTAGTGATAGCTTCCACTGCCTTAGCAGTACCTTCACTGATAGGCTTTTTTTGAAGACGAAGCAGGAGCACTCCATACAACGCCTCAAAACAGGTCTCCAGTTCCGGCTCTTCTTTTTTGCCATTCTTATTCCGCAGTTCTACAATAAACGGCAATGCCTTGAAATAGGCGGCACTGTAGAAAGGAAATTTGGGAGAAGAAGTCAACGCATTATGAAGCTCTGTCAGATTGATGATGATGTTCTTGTTAATCTGCAAATGACCTTTTTCACGTACCCCTTCCTCATTCATCATCGTAATCAGGTTGGTATACCATTCTCTCATGGCAGGCTGCTGATCTGCCGGATAACGGGCAATTATATTTACCTCCATCTCTTCCGGTTCACAATGATTGGCGCGGATCAGGTCTTCCTCTTGCCACATATATATAAGGTACTCGGCAATGTTTTTCTCTTTAAGCTGTCTGGCTATCTGATTCATAAGTTTTCTCTTAATAAAGTGATTCTCCCAACAAAGTAAAAATCAGTCCGGCAAGGGATACCAGCATTACAATACTTCCTACAACACGATTCAGTATCCAGATACCACGCAAGTTGAATTTAGTGCGCACTTTGTTCACAAAGTAAGTAATCCCCAACCACCAGGTCAATGCCCCTATAGCAATAGCAACATATCCTGTAATCTCTTCGAACACCAGAACCCCCGGCTGCACAAAGGCAAAACGGGCGAAAAGTCCGATAAACAGGAAGATTATCAAGGGATTGGAGAGAGTGACGAAAAATGCGGTAATAAAGTTATGGAAATAAGAACCTTTGCTGGAGGAAGCCGGACGAATGGACTGCACCGGGTTGCTACGAAAGGTATATATACCAAAAAGGAGTAGCATGATGCTCCCCAATAATTGCAGATAGAAAATATTCTTATTAATATAATCGAACACAAAGCTCATCCCGTAGCCGGTGAGCAAAGCGTATGCTATATCGCTCAAAGAGGCTCCCAGACCTGTTACAAATCCATACCAACGCCCCTTATTCAAAGTCCTCTGGATGCATAATACGCCCACCGGACCGAGGGGTGCGGACACAACAACGCCAATAATAAAGCCTTTCACTAATATATCGAATATTGTCTCTATCTGAATCATGTCGCAAATATCGCACTTTTTTGTGATATGGGGATAGTATATTAACGTTTTTTCCACACAAGAATCACTATATATAGCGATAATAAGTAAAACGTACATCGAAAATAAACATATTAAATAAGGTATAGGAATTTATTCTCTATTTTTTTCCTACCACCAACGAAATTGATTATCTTTGCGCCACAGAAAAAGAAAGAGTTTCTCCTGCAGGAACTTCAATCGTAAAATCGTAAATCGTTAAATCGTAAATATACAACATGATTCTTTTTTTCAGAACCCCTTCCAAGAGCGTGATTGCCGTAGAGAGCAACCATCAGCTCACCCCGGACGAAAGTAATAAACTCTGCTGGCTTTTTGGAGAAGCCGTGACGGAAAGTGAAGAAAACCTGAAAGGCTGTTTCGTCGGCCCACGCCGCGAAATGATCACTCCCTGGAGTACAAACGCAGTAGAAATCACCCAAAACATGGGGCTCGAAGGCATAAGCCGCATCGAGGAGTACTTCCCTGTTAAGGACGAAAATGCCGATTACGACCCGATGCTCCAACGCATGTACAAAGGACTCGACCAAAACGTATTCACGACAAACCGTCAGCCGGAACCAATCATCTACATTGAAGATCTCGAAGTGTACAACGAAAAAGAAGGTTTGGCTCTTTCCAAAGAAGAAATGGACTACCTGAAGAAAGTAGAACAAGACCTTGGACGTAAACTGACCGATTCCGAAGTATTCGGTTTCGCCCAGATCAATTCCGAACACTGCCGCCACAAAATCTTCGGTGGGACATTCATCATCGACGGTGTAGAACAGGAATCATCTCTCTTCCAGATGATTAAGAAGACTACACAGGAAAATCCGAATAAAATTATCTCAGCTTATAAAGATAATGTAGCCTTCGCTGAAGGTCCGGTTGTGGAACAGTTTGCTCCGGCAGACCACTCAAAACCCGATTTCTTCCAGGTAAAAGACATCAAGAGCGTCATCTCACTGAAAGCAGAAACTCATAACTTCCCGACGACTGTAGAACCGTTCAACGGCGCATCTACCGGTACCGGCGGCGAAATCCGCGACCGTATGGGTGGTGGTAAAGGTTCATGGCCGATTGCAGGTACTGCTGTCTACATGACTTCTTACCCACGCACGGAAGAAGGACGCGAATGGGAAGAAATCCTTCCGGTACGCAAATGGCTGTATCAGACTCCCGAACAGATTCTTATCAAGGCATCCAATGGTGCCAGCGACTTCGGCAACAAGTTCGGTCAACCGCTGATCTGTGGTTCTGTGCTAACTTTCGAGCATAAGGAGAACGACGAAGTTTACGGTTACGACAAAGTAATCATGCTTGCCGGTGGTATAGGCTACGGTACGCAACGCGACTGTCTGAAAGGCACACCCGAAGCAGGAAATAAAGTTGTGGTCATCGGTGGTGATAACTATCGCATCGGACTGGGTGGCGGTTCCGTATCTTCTGTTGATACCGGTCGTTACAGCAGTGGCATCGAATTGAATGCCGTGCAACGTGCCAACGCAGAAATGCAAAAACGTGCCAATAACGTAGTACGCGCTCTTTGTGAAGAAGACGTGAATCCGGTAGTTTCTATCCATGACCACGGTTCGGCCGGACACGTAAACTGTCTGTCCGAATTGGTGGAAGAATGTGGTGGCGTGATAGACATGAGTAAGTTGCCTATAGGTGACAAAACCTTGTCTGCCAAAGAAATTATTGCCAATGAAAGCCAGGAACGTATGGGCCTGCTGATAAAAGAAGAAGCAATCGAACACGTACGTAAGATCGCCGAACGCGAACGCGCTCCGATGTACGTAGTAGGTGAAACAACCGGTGATCACCGCTTCTCTTTCCAGCAAGCAGACGGCGTACGTCCGTTTGATCTTGCCGTAGAACAGATGTTCGGCTCGTCTCCCAAAACTTACATGGTAGACAAGACCGTAGAACGTCATTATGAAATGCCGAAATACGAATTGTCCAAACTTCACGAATATCTGACGAATGTATTGCAGTTGGAAGCTGTTGCCTGCAAGGATTGGTTGACCAATAAGGTAGACCGCTCGGTAACCGGCAAAGTGGCTCGCCAGCAATGCCAGGGCGAACTTCAGTTGCCGTTGAGCGACTGCGGTGTCGTAGCACTTGACTACCGTGGTGATAAAGGTATCGCCACTTCCATCGGACATGCTCCGCTAGCTGCATTGGCTGATGCGGCTGGCGGCTCTATTCTTTCTGTATCCGAAGCGCTGACCAACCTGGTATGGGCTCCGATGGCTGAAGGAATGGACAGTATTTCACTCTCCGCCAACTGGATGTGGCCTTGCCGCTCACAGGAAGGTGAAGATGCACGTCTCTACACCGCTGTAAAAGCATTGAGCGACTTCTGCTGTGCACTGCAAATCAATGTGCCTACCGGAAAAGACTCTCTATCCATGACTCAAAAGTATCCCGATGGTGAGAAAGTTATTTCTCCGGGAACAGTGATTGTTTCTGCAGGCGGCGAAGTTTCCGACGTAAAGAAAGTTGTATCTCCGGTATTGGTGAACAACGAAAAGACAACACTCTACCATATCGATTTCAGCTTTGACGAACTGAAGCTAGGAGGTTCCGCTTTTGCCCAGTCTCTGGGTAAAGTGGGTGACGACGTACCCTGCGTACAGGATGCTGAATATTTCCGCGATGCTTTCCTTGCCGTTCAGGAACTGGTGAACAAAGGACTGATTCTTGCCGGGCACGATATCTCTGCCGGTGGTCTGATTACTACCTTACTCGAAATGTGCTTCGCCAACGTAGAAGGCGGTATGGAAATCAGCCTTGACAAAATGAAGGAACAGGATATCGTGAAGATTCTGTTCGCAGAAAATCCGGGTATCGTTATCCAGATCAGCGACAAGCATAAGAATGAAGTGAAGAAGATTCTGGAAGATGCCGGCGTAGGCTTATGAAAGTTGGGTAAACCGACTGATGAACGTCACATTTTGGTATCTAAAGATGAGCTACTTACCAATTCGGTATCGATTATATGCGTGATGTTTGGTATTCTACTTCTTACCTGCTCGACCGCAAGCAATCTATGAACGGTTGCGCCAAAGCACGTTTCGAAAACTACAAGATGCAACCGCTGGAATTCGCTTTCATGCCCGGCTTCAAAGGTAAAACTCTCTCAGTATGGTATCACTCCGGACCGTCGTACTCCGAGCGGTATCCGCGCAGCAATCATCCGCGAAAAAGGAACAAACGGTGAGCGCGAAATGGCTTACTCCCTGTACCTAGCCAGGCTTTGATGTAAAAGACGTCACCATGACCGACCTCATCAGCGGACGTGAGACACTGGAAGACGTGAACCTGATTGTTTACTGCGGTGGATTCTCTAACTCAGACGTACTCGGTTCGGCCAAAGGTTGGGCAGGAGGTTTCTTGTTCAACCCGAAAGCAAAAGAGGCTCTTGATAAATACTATGCCCGTGAAGACACGCTTTCATTGGGTGTTTGTAATGGTTGTCAGTTAATGATGGAATTGAACCTCATCAATCCCGAACATAAGAAAAACGGTAAAATGCTGCATAACAATTCACATAAATTTGAGTCACGCTTCCTCGGCCTTACCATACCGACTAACCGCAGCGTAATGTTCGGTTCTCTGAGTGGTAGCAAACTCGGTATATGGGTAGCTCACGGAGAAGGAAAATTCTCTTTGCCTTATGACGAAGATAAATATAATGTGGTAGCCAAATATAGTTATGACGAGTATCCTGCCAATCCGAACGGTTCCGACTATTCTATCGCTACACTGGCAAGCACAGAGGGACTCCATCTGGCTATCATGCCTCACCTGGAGCGCTCTATCTTCCCGTGGCAGAACGGTTGCTATCCTGCCGACCGCCTGCACAGCGACCAGATCACTCCATGGATGGAAGCCTTCGTCAATGCCCACAAGTGGGTGGAAGCGAAAATGAAATAAATCATTTCCATATTTTTACAGAGGCTGGTACTTTAAATAGTGCCAGCCTCTTATTTTTACGGAACTTTCGAAGACTTCTGATAGATACCAAAATACCGAAAACAAACAGTATATACAAATAGTTATAAAATAGTCTATTTTCTTCATTTTTGAGCGCTGTTATCTTTCATCAAAATTTTGTAGTATCAAAAATTCTTTTTAATTTTGTCAAACTTTCCCCCCTCATAAAAGATTCAATAACCCTTAAAAGTCCTATTTGTATGAAAAAATGGCTTTTTCTAATCTTATTGTTTCCTCTAATTTGTGTCGCGCAGACGTATCGATATCTCGGAGTGGAGGATGGGTTAAGTAATCGGCGAGTTTACTGCATTCAAAAAGATAAAACCGGATACATGTGGTTCCTCACGCACGAAGGTATTGATAGATATAACGGAAAAGATTTTAAGCGATATAAGTTAATGGATGGTGACACAGAGGTGAATTCTCTGTTAAACCTTAACTGGCTTTATATTGATCAGGAAGGAGTCTTATGGGAAATCGGGAAAAAAGGAAAAGTATTCCGGTATGACCAGATTCACGACTGCTTCAGTCTTGTATATAAATTACCGATGGAAAGTTTCAGCGAACAGCCGGACCCGGTCACTTATGCCTGGCTCGACCAGAACAAACACATCTGGCTATGCAATAAAGATACTATCTTTCTCTATAATACGGACACCAAACAAGTCACCCATATAAAGAATGATATAAGTGAAGAAATCACTGATATTGAACAAATAGACGAATCGCATTTCTTCATCGGTACGGAAATGGGGATTCATTATGCCCAATTAGAAAACAACGCATTGAAACTTATCAATTGCGATAAGTTGGAAAGCGTGAAAGCCCAAGTAAGCGATTTACACTTCGACAAAAAAGATTCGGAAACTATTCATCGGCACTTTCTTGCGGGGAATTATGGTTTATGATATGAATACCAAATCCGTCATACGACCGGATTATAACCTGAAAGATATCAGTATCACACGGTTCAAGCCGCTAAATGACAAAGAGTTATTAATAGCTACCGATGGCGGAGGAGTACACAAAATAAATATGGATACTTATCAAATAGTACCCGAAATTGTGGCTGATTATAACAGTAATTGTGGCATGAACGGTAACAGTATCAATGACATTTTTGTGGATGATGAAGAACGGATATGGCTGGCTAATTATCCCATCGGAATCACGATACAAAACAACCGTTATACGAGCTACAAATGGATTAAGCACTCCATCGGTAACAAACAGTCTTTAATCAACGATCAAGTAAATGCCATTATTGAAGACAGAGAGGGAGATTTATGGTTTGCAACGAACAATGGCATCAGTTTTTTAATTCAAAGACCGGACAATGGCGATCGGTGCTTAGTGCTTTTGAAGAGTCGCAAGGTAATAAAAAGCCATATCTTTCTTACTATATGCGAAGTGGCTCCCGGAATTATCTGGGCAGGCGGGTACTCTTCCGGTGCTTACCAGATAGATAAGAAAACGTTCAGTGTCAGCTATTTCATGCCGCCTTTGTACACTCATACAAACAAGCGACCGGATAAATATATACGTGATATTCGTACAGATATGCAGGGTTATATCTGGTCGGGAGGATTCTACAACCTCAAGCGTATTAATCTGAAGACGCAGGAAGTACGGTTTTATGATGGATTAAATTCCATTACCGCCATCGTTGAGAAAGATGAAAAAAGTATGTGGATCGGTAGTGCCACCGGCCTATGTCTTTTAGATAAAGAATCCGGAAAATTCGAGCGCATAAAACTTCCGGTAGAGTCGAGCTATATCTATTCCCTGTACCAAGCAAAAAACGGTTCATTGTATATAGGTACCAGCGGGTCGGGACTATTGATTTACGATATTAATAAAAAACTGTTCACTCATTACCACACGGAAAACTGTGCTTTGATATCCAATAATATCTATACCATATTATCGGATGCGGACAAAGATATAATCATGAGTACAGAAAGCGGATTGACAAGTTTTTATCCCAATGAGAAAAAAATTCTATAACTGGACCAAAGCTATGGGATTGATGACCACCCATTTCAATGCGCTATCAGGTACGTTACGGAAAAACAATAAATTCATTTTAGGCAGTTCTGACGGAGCAGTGGAATTTGACAAGGATATGAAATTGCCCAGAAGTTATTCTTCTAAAATGATTTTCAGCGATTTCAAGCTTTTTTTATCAAACAATCTATCCGGGTGATGAGGATTCTCCGTTGAAAGCAAGCATCAATGATACAAAGGTACTAAAGTTAAAATACAATCAAAACATATTCTCTTTGCAGGTTTCTTCCATCAACTATGACTATCCTTCCAATATTCTTTACTCTTGGAGGCTAGAAGGTTTCTATGATAAATGGAGCAAACCCGGAACAGAGAACACGATTCGTTACACCAATCTTGCCCCGGGCAAATATACGCTAAGGGTACGTGCCATCTCCAATGAAGACAAACGCATCATGCTTGAAGAAAGAAGTATGGATATTATCATAGCCCAACCTTTTCTGGCTGACATTCTGGGCCATGCTGGTTTATACAGCTATCCTTTGTCTCATTGCCATCGTCCTATTGCGTATACTGATTTTGAGGAAGCAACGCAAAGTCTCCGATGAGAAAATACATTTCTTTATCAATACAGCGCATGATATCCGTACCCCATTGACCCTTATCAAAGCACCTTTGGAAGAGCTACGCGAGAAAGAGGAGTTGAGCAAAGAAGGGATTTCGAACATGAATACGGCATTACGAAACGTAAATGCCCTGCTACGCCTGACGACCAATCTTATCAACTTTGAGAGAGCGGACGTATATTCTTCCGAGCTATATATTTCAGAGCATGAACTAAACACGTTTATGAATGAAATATTCAATGCATTTCAGCAGTACGCCAACATCAAACATATCAACTTCACTTATGAAAGTAATTTCAGGTATATGAATGTATGGTTTGATAAAGAGAAAATGGAGTCTATTTTTAAGAACATCATTTCGAATGCATTGAAATATACTCCCGAAAATGGAAATGTACAGGTTTTCGTTTCTGAAACAACAGAATCATGGAGTGTGGAAGTCAGAGACACAGGAATCGGAATTCCGGCTAACGAACAAAAGAAGCTGTTCAAGCTCCATTTCCGCGGCAGCAATGCCATTAACTCCAAAGTAACAGGAAGTGGTATCGGACTTATGCTAGTCTGGAAGCTAGTCCGCCTGCATAAAGGAAAGATTATTAATCTGTCAAGCATCGAAAACCAGGGATCGGTTATCAAAATAACATTCCCTAAAGACAGCAAGCGCTTCCGGAAAGCGCATTTGGCAACTCCGAGCAAACAGCGTATAGAAATCGAAAACGTTCCGTCTTCATCGCCTGAAATTTACGAGAACGCACAGAAGAAAGAGAATATAAATCATCGCCGAATCTTGATTGTAGAGGATAATGATGAGTTGCGCAACTATCTGTCGCAGACGTTATCTGAAGAATATGTCGTACAGGTCTGCTCCAATGGAAAAGAAGAGCACTGACGATTATTCCCGAATATAAACCAGAACTGGTCATCTCGGACATTATGATGCCGGAAATGCGAGGGGACGAATTATGTCAGGCTATCAAGAGCAATATCGAGACTTCCCACATCCCCGTTATCCTGCTGACTGCTTTGAATAATGAAAAAGATATTCTCTCGGGACTTCAGATTGGTGCGGATGAATACGTTGTGAAGCCATTCAACATTGGTATACTGAAAGCAAATGTGGCCAATCTATTGGCTAATCGTGCACTCTTGCGCAGCAAATACGCAAATCTGGATCTGAATGATGAGGAAAATGATGAAGACTGCATCAACTGTTCACAGGATATTGACTGGAAGTTTATTGCAAACGTTAAAAAGAATGTGGAAGACAACATCGACAATCCGGCTCTCACAGTAGATGTGTTATGCAGCCTGATGGGAATGAGTCGCACAAGCTTCTACAACAAATTAAGGGCGCTAACCGATCAGGCACCGGGAGATTATATCCGATTGATTCGTCTGAAACGTGCCGTACAATTACTAAAAGAAGACACACATAGTATAACAGAAATTGCAGAAATGACGGGATTCAGTGATGCCAAGTACTTCCGCGAAGTATTCAAGAAGCACTACAACGTAAGCCCCAGTCAATATGGCAAAGAGAAAAAAACAGCTAGTAAGGAAGGAGGAGAAAAAAAGAATGAACATTTACCTCGAATCATTTGGAATCTTTTTTAAAATAGGCGCCTTTACCATTGGAGGAGGGTATGCAATGGTGCCACTGATTGAAAATGAAATTGTCACCAAGCGAAAATGGATTGCGCAGGAAGATTTTATAGACCTGTTGGCTATCTCCCAATCCGCTCCGGGAATTCTGGCAGTCAATATTTCTATCTTCATAGGATATAAGCTGCGTGGCATCCGGGGAAGTATTATCACAGCATTGGGTACTATTTTGCCGTCTTTCATTATTATATTAGCTATCGCCCTGTTCTTTCATAGTTTCCAAGACAATCCGATAGTGGAACGTATTTTTAAAGGAATCCGCCCGGCAGTGGTGGCACTCATCGCCGCACCGACATTTACCATGGGACGATCCGCTAAAATCAACCGCTACAACTTATGGATCCCCGTCGTATCGGCATTATTGATCTGGCTATTGGGCTTCTCCCCGATATGGATTATCATTGCTGCCGGTGTAGGAGGGTTCCTGTGGGGAAAACTTAGAAAAGTCAAGAGCTAAGAAAGGAGAGTTGAGAAGGCACGGATTACACGGATTAACGCTGTTATTTTACAGATTCATAATTCCAAAAACTGCGAAATCCGTGTAATCCGTGCCTAAAATTATTATATAATAAATTATTAATCACATGATTTACCTACAGTTATTCTATACATTTTTCAAAATTGGCCTCTTTGGTTTCGGAGGTGGGTACGCCATGCTTTCCATGATTCAAGGGGAAGTCGTTACCCGTTATGGATGGGTAAGTTCGCAAGAATTCACAGATATTGTCGCGATCAGCCAAATGACACCGGGACCTATCGGAATTAATGCAGCGACCTATGTAGGGTTTACTTCTACCGGAAGTGTTTGGGGTTCCATCATTGCAACTTTTGCAGTGGTCCTCCCCTCTTTTATCTTGATGCTGACCATTAGCAAGTTCTTTTTAAGGTATCAGAAACATCCTGTGGTGGAATCTATCTTCGACGGGCTACGCCCGGCAGTAGTAGGACTACTCGCTTCCGCTGCGCTAGTATTAATGAATGTGGAGAATTTCGGTTCGCCTACGAAAGATACTTATTCGTTCGTCATCAGTATCATTATATTCCTGATCGCTTTCATCGGAACAAGAAAATACAAAGCCAATCCGATATTAATGATTATCGGCTGCGGCATTGCAGGGCTACTACTTTATTAGTTGATAGTTGATAATTGATAGTTAGCTGCGCTATGCTGCATAGTCACTTTCAAATATCAACTATCAACTATCAAATAATCAAAGTTTCAACTTCTTACTTACAGATTTGGATTCATTATGCAAGCGGTCTAAAGCTGTCACTACATAACGGCATTTCGTTTTTCCTGTTTCATAAGGAAGTTTGTAGAACGGATTGCGGGTGATAGCTACAATATGTGAAGGATCGTCCAAATTGACCTTCTCTTTGTTGCCAAAGCGATAGACTACATAACGAACAGCCTTATCCATCTCTGTATCAGCTTTCGGAGCAGTCCAGAAAAGTATATAGCCATCTTCCGTCCATACCTTTTTCATTTTACGTACTTTGTCCGGAGCTTTATCATCCATAAAGTCGAATACCGGGACTAAAGCCGGATACTTATGATATTCACTGATTAAAGCATCACGATATCTACCCTGATTCTCAACAACGGCTGCCGCATACCATTGACAACTACCTCCAATTGTCTGGTAAGCACGTTGCAAAGCCATCTTACGGGGAAGCTGATTGATAGAAGGATTCTGCGGATCGGCAAACTGAACAGTCTTCGGCACAGATTGACCGATAAACAACGGCCGGTTTTCCGAATGAGTAGCCCACCATTTCACTAAAGTCTCATAGTCAGCCGCTTTATGCCCTATTTCCCAATAAACCTGCGGAATATTATAATCAATCCATCCTTCACGTGCCCAAAGCAGTACATCAGCATAAAGATCATCATAGTTTTGCAAACCATTGGTGTTACTTCCCAACGGATCACTTTTCTGATTACGGTAAATACCGAACGGGCTGATACCAAACTTCACCCACGGTTTTACGGCACGGATTGTCTCATGAAGCTTCTTTATCAACACATTCACATTACTACGACGCCAATCTGCCTTATTGGTGAAACCTCCACCGTAACGGGCGAAACTTGCATCATCCGGAAAATCCAACCCATTAACCGGATAAGGATAGAAATAATCGTCCATGTGAATAGCATCTACATCGTAACGGGATACAATATCGGAAACAATCTTGCAGATATGCTCACGGCTTTCGGGAAGTGCCGGATCAAAATAGATCTGATCACCATAAGTGACAAACCATTCCGGATGCTGGTGATAAATATGTTCCGGTGCCAACTTGTTCTTTAATGAAGTCTTCACACGGTAAGGATTGATCCAGGCATGAAACTCCATATTCCGTTTCTGGCATTCTTCAATCATAAATTGCATCGGGTCCCACATCGGAGAAGGTATCTGCCCCTGCGTCCCTGTCAGGAAACGGCTCCACGGTTCATATTGGGAAGCGTATAATGCATCCGCTTCAGGGCGCACCTGAAAGATGATTGCGTTAATGCCGGCTTCCTGAAGAGAATTCAACTGGCTAATCAATATTTGCTTCAGTCGCTCTGTGGGAATGCCACGAAACTGACCGTTAACAGCTTGTATCCATGCTCCACGGAATTCACGTTTAGGATATTTATTGCCTGACGGCACCTGCGCCCTCACTCCTACCACCAGAAGAAGAGCGAAAAGTAAAAGATAGTTTTTCAGCTTCATAATATTCTTAAATCGTAATAATGTGACGCAAAGATAATACAAACTCCCGATAAATTCGCTAACTTTGCCGACTACCATAAAAAAAGGAGTATTTTATGTCAGAAAACAACTATATTTCGATCAAAGGAGCACGAGTCAACAACCTAAAAATATAGACGTAGAAATACCCCGAAACAAACTTGTCGTTATCACCGGGCTGTCCGGTTCCGGTAAATCTTCCCTCGCTTTTGACACTCTCTATGCAGAGGGGCAACGCCGCTATGTGGAAAGCCTGAGCAGCTATGCCCGTCAGTTCTTGGGACGAATGAGCAAACCGGAATGTGACTTTATCAAAGGCATTCCACCCGCCATTGCCATCGAACAGAAAGTGAACAGCCGTAATCCCCGTTCTACCGTGGGCACCTCGACTGAAATTTACGAATATCTACGCCTGTTATATTCACGGGTAGGGAAAACATATAGTCCCATCAGCGGACAAGAGGTGAAGAAACATTCGACAGAAGATATCGTCAACTGCATGCTCTCATACCCGGAAGGTACAAGATATACGGTACTGACACCTATCCGCCTGCGTGAAGACCGCACCTTGCAACAACAATTGGAAATAGACCTGAAACAAGGATTCAACCGTATCGAAGTGAACGGTGAAATGAAACGAATAGATGAATATACCCCTGTGGCAGGTGACGAAGTTTATCTACTGGTAGACCGTATGGCTGTTGCCAACAGCAAGGATGCCATCAGTCGCCTGACCGACTCTGCCGAAACAGCCATGTACGAAGGCGACGGAACCTGTATGCTGCGTTTTTATCTATCAGACGGAACTACGAAGTTACATACTTTCAGCACTAAATTCGAAGCGGACGGCATCATCTTTGAAGAACCAAACGACCAGATGTTTTCATTGAACTCGCCTATCGGCGCCTGTCCGGCGTGCGAAGGATTCGGAAAAGTGATCGGTATTGATGAGCATTTAGTTGTTCCGGATCGTTCCTTATCCGTGTATGAAGGGGCCATCGTCTGCTGGCGTGGCGAAAAGATGGGTGAATGGAAAGAAGAACTGATTCACAATGCGGATAAATTCGACTTCCCTATTTTCACTCCTTATTATGAGTTGACAGATGCGCAACGCCGGTTACTTTGGGAAGGCAACCAATATTTCCACGGCATCAATGATTTCTTCAAGATGTTGGAAGAGAATCAATATAAGATACAATACCGGGTGATGCTGGCGCGTTACCGGGGAAAGACGCTTTGTCCGAAATGCCACGGCACTCGCCTGAAACCGGAAGCCGGATATGTTCGAGTAGGTGGAAAAAACATTTCCGAACTGGTGGATTTGCCTATCACAGAGCTGAAGCAATTTTTCGATCATCTGGAATTAGACGAGCACGACAGCAATGTATCCCGACGTATTCTGGTTGAAATAAATAGTCGGATTCGCTTCTTAATCGATGTAGGTTTGGGCTATCTGACTTTGAACCGGCTTAGTAATTCCTTATCGGGTGGAGAGAGCCAGCGTATCAATCTGGCAACTTCACTGGGAAGTAGCCTTGTAGGTAGCCTTTATATTCTCGACGAGCCAAGTATCGGACTGCATAGCCGTGATACGGACCGTCTGCTCCATGTGTTGCGTCAACTACAACAATTAGGCAATACAGTAGTGGTGGTAGAGCACGATGAAGAGATTATCCGTGCCGCAGATTACATTATTGATATAGGTCCTAATGCAGGACGTCTGGGTGGAGAGGTTGTTTACCAAGGCGATATGAAGGATTTGAAGAAGGGAAGCAACAGCTATACGGTACGTTATCTGTTGGGAGAAGAAGAAATTCCTGTCCCGGAACATCGCCGGCCGTGGAATAATTATATAGAATTGAAAGGTGCACGTGAGAATAACCTGAAAGGAGTAAACGTACGCATCCCACTCAATGTAATGACAGTCGTTACCGGTGTTTCCGGTTCCGGAAAAAGTACATTGGTGAGAGACATTTTCTTCCGGGCACTGAAACGTGAATTAGATGAATGCAGTGACCGTCCGGGAGAGTTCTCTTCAATCGGAGGAAGTTTGCGCGACCTGCGAAATGTAGAATTTGTAGATCAGAACCCTATTGGCAAATCATCACGTTCAAATCCTGTAACTTATATCAAGGCTTATGACGAAATCCGCAAACTATGGGCAGATCAACCACTTGCCAAACAAATGGGATACACTGCCGGCTACTTCACATTCAACAGTGAGGGCGGACGTTGCGAAGAATGCAAGGGGGCGGAACCATCACTGTGGAAATGCAATTTATGGCAGACTTAGTGTTGGAATGCGAATCCTGTCACGGAAAACGTTTCAAGTCCGACACGCTGGAAGTGAAGTTCCACGATAAAAGCATCTATGATGTATTGGAAATGACCGTGAATCAAGCCATTGAATTCTTCAATGAACATGGACAAAAAGAAAATCGTAAAGAAGCTGCTTCCTTTGCAGGATGTAGGATTGGGATATATTAAATTAGGGCAGTCATCTTCGACTCTTTCCGGTGGTGAGAACCAACGTGTCAAACTGGCATTCTATTTGAGCCAGGAGAAAGCCGACCCCACGATGTTTATCTTCGACGAACCGACCACAGGACTACATTTCCATGATATTCGCAAATTACTGGAAGCTTTCGACGCACTGATTCGCCGGGGACACAGCATCGTTATCATCGAACATAATATGGATGTCATCAAATGTGCCGATTATGTAATCGATCTCGGACCGGAAGGTGGAGATAAGGGCGGAAACATTGTAGCAGTAGGGACTCCCGAAGAGGTAGCCGCTTGTGGAGCCAGCTATACGGGACAGTTCTTGAAAGAAAAACTGGGATAAGCATTATTATTTCGTTGTATTTCTCCCTACATATACAAGATCTTTGTACTATCTACTTTTGGTAGATATGTACAAAATCTTGCTCTCATTTTTACCCCAATTGCATCTTTACTTCTTAACACAAACAAGTCTATCAACACTCAGGTAAGCAAGGCTATAAACAATTCTCAGACCGTCCATATCCTGACGTACTGCATCTTCCCCTCACCACTAAAAAGCAAAGAATATAAATGTTAAAATAGCAAAAGACATGCAGTCTTTTTAATTTTTGTGTATCATATTTATTATAGAGTGTTGTACAGATAATAAAACATATGAACAAAAAGGAACTTGTAGAATTGTGTAAAAAAGGAGATGAGCGAACTTTAAGCTGGCTTTACCAAACCTATGCCGATAAGATGATAAAAATTTGCTTTCATTATGTCTCTGACAAACAAATAGCACAAGACCTCTTACATGACGGTTTCATTATCATCTACACATCTATAGATTCCTTACATTCTCCTGAAAAATTAGAGCATTGGATGGGGACGATAATGAAAAATATATCTTTAAGATATTTAAAACAGCGCAATTCGATGACTACAATCTCTTTAGAAGAAATAAGTGAGGAAGAAGACCCTGTGGATACATTCCCATCCAATGATTTTCCACCTTACAAAACGATGCTCAGAATGATAGAATCACTCCCGGAGGGATATAGCACAGTTTTCAAATTAGCCATATTAGAAGGATTGTCTCACAAAGAGATTAGTTTATTATTAAACATAGCCCCTCATTCTTCCTCATCGCAATTGTCAAGAGCAAAGGATATGCTACGCAAGCTCATCTCCCAATACCGCATTGTCATAGGATTATTTATATTATCATCTATTATTTCTATACAAATATGGCTATATATATCTAAGAATACTATCATTACAAAACAAAATATAGCAATTACACAGAAAGAGAAAGAACACGAAATTGCAAATATATTATTAAAAGATTCCATAAAAACTGTTTTGAGCCAAGATTATGTGTCTGCTCCTCCCAAGTATGTACATTCCGAACCTATAAGAAATTTATCCACACAAAAGGTTATTTTGCAAGACAGTGCTACAGAAGAGAAAGACAGCATAAACTCTTTTTATCATCAAATAACAGAAAAGCAAGATACCCCAAAGCAGCAAGAACATTATTCCGCTTATACAATCAAACAACTTTCCAACGATAAAAAGAATTGGTCATTAGCTTTATCTTATTCAGGAGGAGAAAAACAAAACCAACACTCAACGCTCAAGAATCCCCGGTGATATTTCATCCGGAGATTCCAAAGAGGTAGTAGAAAATCATATCATCATATTCCCATTACGCTATCACTTTCGGTGCGTAAGAATATAAATGAACATTGGGGCATAGAAACCGGAGTACGGTATACATACTTACGTTCTGATTTCACTATCATCAACGATTCCTATTTAGAAAAAAGTACAGAAAATCAGTTATATAGGAATCCCATTCAAAGGTTCTTTCAATATATGGAAACAAAAAAGATTCTCCATATATACTTCCGCAGGAATAACTTTGGATATACCTGTAAGAGCAACATTAGAAGAACTCACATCAGATAATGGGCAAATTATATATCAAAAGATGAGTAATCTATATCCACGTTTACAGTGGTCGGCAGATTTTGGTATAGGAATCCAGTATCATATAACATCTTCTATCGGAATCTATGCAGAACCTAATTTACGCTACTACTTTAATAATGGAAGTACACTAAATACAATTAGGACTACAAAGCCATTCGATGTGACATTACCTATAGGTATTCGCCTATCCTGGTAAAAAAAAGAACGATCATCATGCAGTCTTTCAAGGAATAATTTATCATGATTATAGAAAGTTATTCTAATTGTATCAATCATTACACATGAACTATTATTATGCAAGAGCGTCATCAAAACAGAAATATCTATTTCAAAGAACTGTCTATAACAAGTAGGAACTATTTTATCCCATATATCCAGTATTGGCATACAATAGAAGCAAAAATGAATGTATTAGAAATTGGTTGTGGTGATGGAGGTAACTTACTTCCTTTTTCGGAAATTGGATGTAATACCGTTGGAGTTGACATAGCCCAAAGTCGTATTAAAGATGCAAAAACTTTTTTAATGAATCTCATGCAGAAGGTGAATTTATAGCAGCAGATATATTTAAGCTAAAGGAATTGGAGCAGAATTTTGATATTATTATCTGCCATGATGTATTTGAACACATCACAGAAAAAGAACTATTCTTATCTAATTTGAGCAAATACCTGAAACCACAAGGTATTGTCTTTATGGCATTTCCTGCATGGCAAATGCCGTTCGGAGGTCATCAACAAATATGTAGAAACCAAATTTTGTCCTGTTTGCCTTTTATTCATTTATTCCCCACTTCCATATACCGATTACTTCTGAAAGCTTTTAGAGCGGATGCTGACTGTATAAATGAATTACTTTCCATTAAAAAGACAGGTGTAACGGTAGAATTATTCGAAAGATTAATTAAAAAGAAAAAATCTAAAAATACTAAACAGGCAACTATGGTTCATCAACCCGCATTATAAAATAAAATTCGGGCTATCCCCACATAAATTGAATAAAATGATTTCCGAAATACCTTACCTGAGGAATTTCGCTAGCACAAGTTGCTTCTACATCTTAAAACAAAAAGAATAAACTTATAAGATTAAGATACATCAATCCCTCTTGGCAAATTTTCGCTTACCAAGAGGGATAATATATTAAATCCAACTATTATAAGTAGAATCCGAATCCTATCTTCACACCGAAACGTGAATTATCAGAATCATCAAAACGCCATTTATAATAAACAGCAGGCTCAATCGTTACCGTGCGCGAAAGGAAGAAAGCATATCCGCCTTCGATACCCAGTCCCCAGTCAGTCTGATGCTTGCCACCACTCCAGCGGAAACGATTCCAGTCGAGTCCTCCACCTAAATAGATACCGGTTTTATTGAAATAGAAACGTACTCCCGTACCTAATGTATACTCGTCTATCGGTTTCGACCAATCGGCTCCGGCATTTACCATCAAGGCAATACCCTCGGCAAAGAATGTACCGACTTGTGCACCAACACCAAACTTTGCTTTATCATTTTTACTATACGAAAAGTCCAATCCCGATAATGAAGGATTAAGAATCATAGTACCTTTTTCAAATTGAGCCTGTGCAGTAAACGAGACTGCCAATAGGCAAAAAGCTAAAGCTAATTTCTTCATAAACTTACTTTTTAAAGTGAATAGATTGTTCGTCTTTTTGCGGCGTTCACGCATTTGCTCCTTTTTACGAAGCACCAGCCAAAGGAGAAAGACAATGACATAAGAACCTGCCACTGTCAGGATTTTCTCTGTCTGGCTGACTTCCGTATTACGTGGCAACAAATAAGCCGCAGTTACTGATACATAAATAAGGAATGCTAACGCAACTCCTGTTGATCTCTTTATTTTCCTCATTCTGATAATTTTCTTGTTTTCTGTTTACCCAGCCAAGCATAGAACCAGACAGCAGCGATCACTACACACACTATACCAACGCTGTAAGAAATCACGTGCGAAAGTCCCAATCCTTCGGGGCAATACATATATAAGTAGAGCACATACACTCGTCATGAACAGTGCCGGTATCAAAGGGATGATGTAAGGTTTCTTGGACACAGCCAGAAATACCGTTATAGCCCATAAGGTAAACACCGCCAATGTCTGATTAGCCCAAGCAAAATAACGCCATATCATATTAAATCCATTTGCATCGCGCAGACTGTACAAAAGCAGACCGATAGCTACCACAAACATCGGAATACAAATGTATAAACGGCGACGCATACTTTTTTGTTCCAGTCCCAGAAAGTCCGCCACAATCAGACGGGCGGAACGGAAAGCCGTATCTCCCGAAGTTATCGGGGCTGCAATCACTCCCAAAATAGCGAGCACTCCGCCGATTGCCCCCAGCCATTCTTTTTTGTGATGGCATCTACTATAACGGAAGCATTACTCTCTCCCATTCCGTTCTCATGGAAGAAATAAGTAGCGGCGGCAGCCCATATCAAAGCAACGATGCCTTCGGTAATCATTGCACCATAGAAAACCGGACGTCCATGACGTTCCGAAGTCATGCAGCGCGCCATTAAAGGACTCTGAGTGGCATGAAAACCGGATATGGCACCGCAGGCGATACTCACAAACATAATCGGGAAAATAGGGAGTTCGCTCGCTTCGGGATTTGTATTCTGCAAACCATCCCACAGTTCCGGCAAGGCAGGATGATTGACGTAAAGCATCACCAGGGATACCTACCGCCATAAACAGCAGTGCGACTGCGAACAGAGGATAAATTTTACCGATAATCTTATCTACCGGAAGCAAAGTCGCCAGAATATAGTAAGCAAACACAACGACAATCCAAAACGTAATATCCAAATGTTCCGGTGTAAGCTTCGCCAGCAGTCCGGCAGGACCGGCAACAAATACAGAACCTACCAGAATCATCAAGATAACGGTAAATCCTCTCATTACCTGCTTCGTAGTAAGCCCCAAATAGCGACCGATAATTTCGGGCAAACTTTCACCACCATTACGTAAAGAAAGCATCCCGGCAAAATAATCGTGGACAGCGCCTGCAAAAATACTTCCCAATACAATCCATAAATAAGAAGAAGTACCGAACTTCGCTCCCATAATCGCCCCCGAAAATCGGACCTAATCCCGCAATATTAAGGAATTGAATCATGAATATTTTCCAAGTAGGCAACGGAATATAGTCTACTCCATCAGCCTTTGGGTCAGTGCCGGCGTTTTACGATCATCAGGACCAAAGACGCGCTCCATCAGGCGTCCATACGTAAAATAGCCTACTATCAACGCAAGCAGGCATAGAGTAAATGTAATCATAGTGTGTCGTTTTTTAGCTTGGCAAATGTAACATAATCTCACGAAACAGCCCAACAATACCGACACTTTTACTAACTTTGCAGGGATTTAAAACAAAAAATAAAGAATATGCGCCTGACTATTTTCATTCTTTCAGGCTTACGGCTTTGTATGGTCTCGACTGGCCTCGTACACGTGCTGTAAGTCCGCAAAGTATCCGCAAGCAAAAGGAAGAATTGGTGGATATCCTTGATAAACTGAAAGCTGCCAACTTCAATACTGTCCTGTTTCAGACCCGTACACGCGGAGATGTGCTGTATCCTTCTTCCATCGAACCTTTCAATTCTATCCTGACAGGGAAATCCGATGGGAATCCCGGTTATGACCCGCTCGCTTTTGCCATTGAAGAGTGTCATAAGCGAGGCATGGAGTGTCATGCCTGGATGGTGACTATCCGTTGGGAAACAGAAAGCATGTTGCTTCTCTCGGTAGCCGGTCTGTTACCAAACGAATGAAAGATATATGCGTGCCTTATAAAAATGAATATTTCCTGAATCCGGGACACCCGGGGGACTAAAGAATATCTGATGAAGCTGGTGCGGGAAGTCGTCAGTCGCTATGACATCGACGGAGTGCATTTCGATTATCTGCGCTATCCGGAGAATGCTCCTTTCTTCCCCGACAAGTACGACTTCCGCCGATATGGCAAAGGCCGCACAGTGGAACAGTGGCGGCGGGATAATATTTCGGAAATCGTACGCTATATACATAAAGGTGTAAAGGCCATGAAGCCATGGGTGAAACTAAGTGCCAGTCCGGTAGGAAAATACAAGGACACTTCGCGTTACCCTTCCCGTGGATGGAATGCCTTCTTTACCGTTTATCAAGACCCGCAAGGATGGCTTGGCGAAGGTATCATGGATCAAATATATCCGATGATGTATTTTCAGGGAAACAATTTCTATCCTTTTGCTCTCGACTGGCAGGAACAAAGTAACGGACGACAGGTGGTTCCGGGACTTGGCATCTACTTCCTTCATCCCGACGAAGGAAAATGGACGCGTGACGAGATTGACCGTCAGATGAATTTCATTCGCACTCATAAACTGGCGGGTGAAGCACACTACCGGGTGAAATATCTTATGGAAAATACACAAGGTATCTACGATGAATTGGCTGAGAATTTCTATGCATATCCAGCTTTACAGCCTCCTATGCCTTGGCTGGACAATGTTCCGCCTACGGCTCCATCCGAACTGAAAACAACGAATATCGACAATGGATATACGGAATTAAAGTGGCAGGCTGCTACTGACAATGATTCGCGTAATCAGCCGATGTATGTTATTTACGCATCAAATGAATATCCGGTAGACATCAGCCGACCGGAAAATATTGTTGCACAGGGTATTCGGGATACAAGTTATATCTATGCTCCCATCCTCCCTTGGAATAGTAAGAAACATTTTGCCGTTACAGCCGTAGACCGTTACGGAAATGAAAGTGCAGCGACGCAGATATGATATACAAAGACCGATTCTTTATCAGGGCAAACGCTCAATAATATTGACGCCCTTATAAGCCTCTCAAGGCCATACAGTAGAGACATATACCATGCATTTTCGCAATATCATGATACAATAATGTAGAAACACTCTACGCCCTCTACAAGAGGTCTGTATAAATTATTGAGCGTTTGCCCTGATTCTTTATCGACTTTCACTTCTCCTGCAAAAGATTTTTCATTTTCATTTTTCATATTCTCATAAAACAAAGCTAATCTACTGTAAATCACTTATATGACACTATGAGAAATAAAACGTAAAATGGCATTTCTCATAGTATTTTCACTATTTTTAGCTAAAAACGGTGCATTTCTCATAGGTTCCGAGTCATTTCTCATCTTATTTTCATACTCCTTTCCTTCTTCAGTTTCCTTAGCAACTCTCTATTGTTTATTGCTTTTCTGTGTATCATTCACCGTATACTTATCTGTTTTTCCTTCACCATTACCGTTTTATCTTACCGCTAGGGCAGACGCATTAAAAATCATTATCCTGTAAAAGTTTTGATAAATATTTTTCATCCCACCCAGCTTTTAGCCTTTTTAGATTCATACTTCCTTTAGTTGTTTTATCCTTCTTCAGGATAGTAAGTGCCATTTTTGTTGCTGCGGAAAAGTTTCTGGCTGCATTTTTGACCTTTTACTATAGTCTTCTCGAAAGGTAACATCCAGTTGCCAATGCAGATTATTTTCAATAGACCAATGCTGTCTGATGGCAGAGGAAATTTCGTCCGGTTTGGTATTATCCATTGAAGTTACATAGTATCTTACCTCTTGTGTATATTCTCCTGTTGCCACTATTGTTCTTTCCGATTTTATCCCAACAACAGACTTCAGTCCCACAAGTTTCTTTTTAAACATTTTTTCCATTATAGGTCCATAACTAACTACAGTACAAGTTCTTGTCTCTATCCTTCCATGTCCGGTATTTTGGGACACATGCCCGGTGACTCTATTGATTATTTCGTCTTTATCCTGATAATCTTCAATGATCTGTTTGGCCAGTTGATAGTTTTTCTTCTTGTTATCCTTTATAGCTATAATATAATTTGCGTCACGCTCAATGATGGTCCGTGTTATATCTGTCTGGCAGCCCATCGCGTCAATTGTGACAATGCAATCATTGAGATCCAAAGAGTTTAGTAACAATGGAATAGCGGTAATTTCATTACTTTTATCATCCACCTTCACTTGTCCTAAAGAAATTCCATTGGCAGCGGACCATGCGGAAACCATCCATAATTTGAATCCTTCCTTTCCCGTCGTATGTTCTCCGTCACATTTACTTGGACCACGCATAAGTTTGCCATCTATAGCTATAACCCCTTTCACCTCCTGACAGACTTGTTTGACCCAATTACGGAAGATCAATTCAAAATATTCGGGCTTTATGATGCTAAAGAATCTATTAAAAGTATCATGGCTGGGGATGAACTCCAGATTAGGTATGCGACTTTTGAAAAAAGCAATTTTGGCATTGCCAAATTCCTCAATCTCATTCCAGGATTGGGCACCACAAATTACAGCAGCAATGGATATATAGACGATGGTTTCCATTTTATGGACTTTTTTACGGTTCATTCTAGGATCTTCTATTTGTTTACAAAGGTCAATTATCCCTATTTTCATGTTAGTTTATGTTTTATAATATCTTATAAAGATAAGGAAAATAGTCGAAATAAGAAAGAATTAATAAGTTAATAATCAATTATATAAATAGAATGAAAACAGGAGTAGGATAGTAAAAAATATAATGCGTCTGCCCTGTATCTTACCGCTATCCGGTTCGTTCCACTCCAGTGAATAGATCTTTGCACTGGAGTGAACGGTTCTTTCCACTGGAGTGCAACGATCTGTTCACTAGAGTGGAACGAATGAGATCCTCCTTATAAAAAACAGTATAACTTAGTGATTCACAAATGATTAAATAGCACATTTCATACAAATAAACAATGAACTGTTTGCAAGATGCTATTGCGTAGGAATAAGAGAACAGTACACAGAGAAAGCCATACCTTCTGTGAATGAGAAATGCGACAGAATACGATGAGAAATACCTCTAACGAGTATGAGAAATGACCTGAATCCTGCGATATTTTGCCATAGTAGTATGAGAAATGCCTATTTAGAAATCATTTCTCATAGACTATCTATCTGATAATCTCTGCTTTATGCGAACATTATGAGAATATGAGAAATGAAAATGAAAAATCTTTTGCAGGGAAGCGGAAGTTGACAGAAAGAATGATAACCAATGAAACATATAAAATGATCATTAGCGGCATAGATAAACAGAAGAATTATTATCTTTGTTACTTGAATAAACAAAAGCAAGAATATTATGAAGAAGCTTTATCCCATCGGAATACAGAGTTTTGAAAAATTGCGTAAAGAAAATTATCTTTATATAGACAAAACTTCATTCGTGTATGAACTGGTAAAATCCGGTTCCTACTACTTTCTTAGCCGTCCCCGGCGTTTTGGGAAAAGCCTTCTTCTATCCACTTTCGAAGCTTACTTCCAAGGCAAAAAGGAGCTATTTCAAGGTCTTGCTGTTGAAAAAATGGAGAAAGACTGGATTCAATACCCCATTCTGCATCTCGACTTAAATACGCAGAAGTATGACAGCCCCGAAAGTTTGGATAATATACTTAACATGAAGCTGGATGAATGGGAATCGCTATATGGATCCAATCCGGTGGAAATAGGTGCACCTCTCCGTTTTCTCGGCATTGTTCGCCGCGCCGCTGAACAGAGTGGTCGGCGGGTAGTGATTCTCATTGATGAATATGACAAGCCGATGTTGCAGGCCATTGGGAATGAAGAATTGCAGGATAGTTATCGTGATACTTTTTAAAAGCGTTCTATTCAGTACTCAAAACGATGGATAAGTATATTCAATTCGCTTTTCTCACAGGAGTGACAAAGTTCGGGAAAGTGAGTGTGTTCAGCGATTTGAATAATCTTAAAGATATTTCTATGGATAAACGGTATACCGAACTTTGCGGTATCACAAACGAAGAAATCCACCATTATTTAGAGACGGATTTACATATCCTTGCAGATACGCAAGGCATGAGCTATGAAGAGACGTGCCAAGAATTGAAAGAGTGCTATGACGGATACCACTTTACTTTCGATTCGGCAGGTATATATAACCCTTTCAGTTTACTGAATACATTCGACTCTATGTCATTCGATAATTACTGGTTCGAAACCGGTACTCCTTCCTATCTCGTCAAACTTCTGAAACGGGATAATTATGACTTACACCAATTGGCCAATGATAAAGCGACTTCCGATACGCTGAATAGTATTGATTCTTCTTCCAAGAATCCTGTGCCCGTGATTTATCAGAGTGGTTATCTTACCATCAAAGATTATGATAAACGTTTCGGTATCTACTATTTAGGATTCCCCAACCGGGAAGTAGAAGAGGGATTCATTAAATACCTAGTCCCTTTTTATACTTCAATCGACGAAGGAAAGACCGCTTTCTACATTACAGAATTCGTCCATGATGTAGAAGAAGGTAATTATGAGGACTTCTTCATACGTCTGCAGAGTCTCTTTGCCGACACTCCTTACGAACTGATACGCGATTTGGAATTACATTATCAGAATGTATTATTTATCGTCAGCAAATTACTGGGGTTCTATGTACAGGCAGAGTATCACACCTCTGACGGACGCATTGATCTTACTGTACAAACTGATAAATACATTTATGTAATGGAATTCAAATTTGACGGAAGTGCGGAAGAAGCTCTTCAGCAAATTGAAGAAAAAAAGATATATACTACCCTTTGCAAAAGATAATCGTAAGATTGTAAAGGTTGGGGTTAATTTCAGCTCAAAGACCCGGAATATAGAAAAATGGCTGGTGAAAGAAGTAGAATAATCAGACTTTATATCACTGCATGGATAGATGCATGTATGCCATGTATAAGGTTATAAATGTACGCTTTTTGAGATAAGAACCCACGCCCGATAACTACTTTTTTATGAACCGGCACCAATGGCAAATAGCCTGATTTTATTCTTCCTTGTTCTATCTCCAAAGGATAAGTCTCCTCCATTTCTTTATGTGCGCTCCAGGCTGCTCCTTCCGAAGGGTAATAGCTTATCTGAAAAGCTCCTGTCGAAACAGGATATATATAACGGTCATATATATGACGCGCCACCACTCCCATATTCATCCGCAAGTTGATTTCCACGCAGGGATGAATACGATAAACAGGGAAATCCGGGAAACGGCAGATCATCATATCCACTCCCAAATAACCATTATAAATAGTTCCGAACCGAAGAAGCTAACTCTTGTTCAAGACAGTTACGCAGCTTATAAATTTCTTCAACAGGGATATATTCCGAAAGGGGCCGTTCGATGGCAGCATCCGAAATCAGCAAATTACCCACATATGCCCCACTCCCACCCGTACGGAATTGAGAATATCCGGCAAAGTCAAATCTACCGTTACCCGAAGAACGAAATTCCATAGCGAAATCTTCCATCTTATTATATAAAGGTTCACCAATAACACCTCCTTGCTGATTGCCAATGCGTGAGCACCAACCGGAAATGGAAGGAGTATATACACCTTTGCACCAGTTCAATCCTTTTCCACTACCGGATAAAGGAGCTTTCAGTAAACAAGTATCATGTGATTCTACAAATGACTTCCATTCTTCGGGAATCGTCAGGTAAAAAGACTCTCCACAAAAACAAGCTCCCAGTTGTAACTGTGGTAATAGTTCCACAGCGCAGGAACGATGGGAACAAGAACGCAGTTTATCCAATTGCTCAATAGAAGGAAGTTCGCTTTCTTCCACTCCCAAATCCAACAGTCGTTTTCTTACTGCTATATCCCAGCCCCAAGGATGAATATCCAAATTCCGCTCGGAAGCAAGTTCCGGTTCTGTCATCAGATGTACCGAAAGTCCCAACAATTGCTGCATCCTTTTCAGATAGTCAAGATTATAAGCGGAAGGAGCCAATACCGCACTCCCCTCTTCGGCATACCACACCGGCAGCAAGGCCAGCTCGGATGCCATCTGCCGGGCGGAGGCCGGTGGCATATAGTTTGTTTCACCGCTGGCTAACGCCAAATCATGTTCCGGATTGAATATATAAAGAGCCTTTTTGTCATTTTAAACGAATTCAAAACTTTATTCTGCAAATATATACAGGAAATAATCAGGAATAGCTACAATAAAGAGAAAGTTAGAATTAAAAGCACATTTTTGCCATCTCTACTTTGCAAATCCTAAAAAAAGCAGTATATTTGCCACCCGTAAAACTAAGAACAGAAATGGAAGCATTCTATCGCACACACGCCTACCTTGTTGAGCACACCAATGCCCCCGTGCGGCGTGACCTGATGGATGAAATCGACTGGAGCGACCGCCTCATCGGCATCAAAGGCACACGAGGAGTAGGGAAAACTACGTTCCTTTTGCAATACGCCAAGGAAAAGTTCGGTTATGACCGCTCCTGCCTGTTCGTGAACATGAATAACTTTTACTTCTCTGGCCACAGCATTGTAGATTTTGCTAACGAATTCCAGAAACGTGGTGGAAAAGTATTGTTGCCATTCTTTCTGGAAAAACGTAACTTTTCGGAGAATCTGCTAAAAACCATGAATATGATGATAGAAGTAGATATACTTCTCATCAAACAAATTGAGCTGAAATATCTTTCAAAGATAAAAAAATTGCTATATTTGCTAGCTGTGGACGGACCCGTTGCTCCGAATGTGAGCCAGCTGGCCAGGAGATTCAGACATCTCGTGCCACGGTGATGAATTACATTAAGTATCTGGCAGATGCGCGACTTATCAATATGGTTTATCCCAAGGGAGAGGAATTCCCTAAGAAACCGTCCAAACTGATGATGCACAACACCAACCTGATGTACTCCATTTATCCGGTAAAGGTCGAAGAGCAGGATGTGCTCGATACATTCTTTGCAAATTCTTTATGGAAGGACCATAAGATACACAAAGGAGACAAGAATTGTCTCTTTCATCGTAGACGAAGTAATGCCGTTCAAGATTTGCCTGAAGGGTGCAAAGATCAAGAAAATCCGAATGTGACGTACGCGTTGCAAAAGGCTGAAATAGGACACGGAAATATGATCCCATTATGGCTGTTCGGCTTTTTATATTAAAAGATTTATTTACAAATATTTAATTTAGTTATGACTAAACAGAAGAAATTCATCACATGTGATGGTAACCAGGCTGCAGCACATATCTCGTATATGTTCTCTGAAGTAGCGGCTATCTATCCCATCACTCCGTCGTCTACGATGGCTGAATACGTAGACGAATGGGCTGCCGCAGGTCGTAAGAACATCTTCGGCGAAACTGTTTTGGTACAAGAAATGCAGTCAGAAGGTGGTGCAGCAGGTGCTGTTCATGGTTCGCTTCAGGCAGGTGCATTGACTACCACTTACACTGCATCTCAGGGTCTGTTGCTGATGATCCCTAATATGTACAAAATCGCCGGTGAATTCCTGCCTTGCGTATTCCACGTATCGGCTCGTACATTGGCTTCACACGCGTTGTGTATCTTTGGTGACCACCAGGACGTCATGTCTTGCCGCCAAACCGGCTTCGCTATGTTGGCGAAGGTTCCGTACAAGAAGTTATGGATATGGCCGCTGTAGCCCACTTTGCTACTATCAAATCCCGCGTGCCGTTTATCAACTTCTTCGATGGTTTCCGTACATCTCACGAAATCCAAAAGATTGAAATGCTGGAGAATGATGATCTGGCAGGTCTGATTGATCAGGAAGCTTTGGCAGAATTCCGTGCCCGCGCACTGAATCCGATGAAACCGGTAGCTCGTGGTATGGCTGAAAATCCGATCATTTCTTCCAGCATCAGAGAATCTTGCAATAACTTCTATGAAGCTGTTCCGGCTATCGTAGAAGAATACATGAACGAAATCAGCAAAGATCACAGGCCGTCCTCATGGTTTGTTCGATTACTATGGTGCTGAAGACGCTGAACGCGTAATTATCGCAATGGGTTCTGTTACAGAAGCTGCCCGCGAAGCTATCGACTACTTGGTAGCAAAGGTGAAAAAGTAGGTATGATTGCTGTACACCTGTACCGTCCATTCTCTGCTAAGCACTTCCTGGCTGCTGTGCCTAAGACTGCTAAGACTATTGCTGTTCTTGACCGTACGAAGGAACCGGGAGCTAACGGCGAACCTTTGTACCTTGACGTTAAAGACTGCTTCTATGGCGCAGAAAATGCTCCTGTAATCGTAGGTGGTCGCTACGGTTTAGGTTCTAAGGATACTACTCCGGCTCAGATCATTGCCGTATTCAAGAATCTGGCTCTGCCGATGCCGAAGAACCACTTCACTGTGGGTATCGTAGACGATGTAACTTTCACTTCTCTTCCCCAGGAAGAAGAAATCGCTCTGGGCGGTGAAGGTATGTTCGAAGCAAAATTCTACGGCCTCGGTGCTGACGGTACAGTAGGTGCTAACAAGAACTCTGTTAAGATTATTGGTGACAACACCGACAAGCACTGCCAGGCTTACTTCTCTTACGACTCTAAGAAATCTGGTGGTTTCACTTGCTCTCACCTCCGTTTCGGTGATACTCCTATCCGTTCTACTTACTTGGTTAATACTCCAAACTTCGTAGCTTGCCACGTTCAGGCTTACCTGCACATGTACGACGTAACTCGTGGTTTGCGTAAGAACGGTTCTTTCTTGCTGAATACAATCTGGGAAGGCGAAGAACTGGCTAAGAACCTGCCTAACAAGTTAAGAAATACTTCGCACAGAACAACATTTCTGTATACTACATCAATGCAACACAGATTGCTCAGGAAATTGGTTTGGGTAACCGTACCAATACAATCCTTCAGTCGGCATTCTTCCGCATCACAGGTGTAATCCCTGTAGACCTGGCTGTAGAACAGATGAAGAAATTTATCCAGAAGTCTTACGGCAAGAAGGGTGAAGACGTCGTCAACAAGAACTATGCTGCCGTTGACCGCGGTGGTGAATACAAGACTTTGACTGTTGATCCTGCTTGGGCTAATCTGCAAGTTGAAGCTCCTGCTGCAAACAATGACCCTGCATTCATCAACGAAGTAGTTCGTCCTATCAATGCACAGGATGGTGACTTGCTGCCGGTATCTGCATTTAAGGGCATCGAAGATGGTACTTGGTAACAAGGTACAGCTAAATACGAAAAACGTGGTGTAGCTGCTTTCGTACCCGAATGGAATGCTGAAAACTGTATCCAGTGTAACAAGTGTGCTTATGTTTGTCCTCATGCTTCTATCCGTCCGTTCGTACTGGACGCTGAAGAGCAGAAGGGTGCAGACTTCGAGATGCTGGAAAGCTGTAGGTAAAGTATTTGACGGTATGACATTCCGTATCCAGGTAGACGTGCTTGACTGTCTGGGTTGTGGCAACTGTGCCGATGTTTGTCCGGGCAATCCGAAGAAGGGAGGCAAGGCGTTACCATGAAACACCTGGAAAGCCAATTGTCAGAAGCAGCCAATTGGAATTACTGCGCTAAGAACGTGAAGAGCAAACAACATTTGGTAGATATCAAAGCCAATGTGAAGAACTCTCAGTTCGCTACTCCGCTCTTTGAGTTCTCTGGCGCTTGCTCGGGCTGTGGTGAAACTCCGTATGTGAAACTGATTTCCCAGTTGTTCGGCGACCGTGAAATGGTTTCTAACGCTACCGGATGTTCTTCAATCTACTCAGGTTCAGTTCCTTCAACTCCGTATACTACGAACGAAAACGGACAAGGTCCTGCTTGGGCTAACTCATTGTTCGAAGATTTCTGCGAATTCGGTTTAGGTATGACTTTGGCTGACAAGAAACTTCGTGCACGTATCGAAGCTGCTATGAAGGATGCTATCGCCAGTGATACTTGTCCGGCAGAATACAAAGAAGCATTCCAGGAATGGATTGACGGTAAGGACGATGCAGACAAGACTAAAGCAAAGCTGCTGCCGAAAAGATCATTCCAATGGTGGAAGCTGCTAAAGATAAATGTAAGAACTGCGCTAACCATTGCAGAATTCAAGAACTATTTGTTAAGAAGAGCCAATGGATCATCGGTGGTGACGGTGCTTCTTACGATATCGGTTACGGAGGTTTGGACCACGTGATTGCTTCGGGCGAAGATGTAAATATCCTCGTATTGGATACCGAGGTTTACTCGAATACAGGTGGCCAGTCTTCTAAGGCTACTCCGCTGGGCGCTATCGCCAAGTTTGCCGCTTCCGGTAAGCGTGTACGCAAGAAAGACCTTGGTATGATTGCCACTACTTACGGTTATGTATATGTAGCCCAGATTGCGATGGGTGCCGACCAGGCTCAGACGCTGAAAGCCATCCGCGAAGCTGAAGCATATCCTGGACCATCATTGGTTATCGCATACGCTCCGTGTATCAACCACGGATTGAAAGCAGGTATGGGCAAGAGCCAGGCAGAAGAGGCTAAGGCCGTAGAATGCGGTTACTGGCACTTGTGGCGTTTCAACCCGGCTTTGGAAGACGAAGGCAAGAATCCGTTCCAACTGGATAGCAAAGAACCTAACTGGGAAGACTTCCAAGGTTTCTTGAAGGGTGAAGTTCGTTACGCTTCTGTAATGAAACAATATCCTCGCATTATTTAATCAGTCTATTCATCTATTTATTCCTTTGATTTCGGTATCCAGCTATCAACCAGTTCCCGGTGTTCATCCCGCCATTTGCGTGCAATCTCTTCTTCATCCATTCGAGCGTCTTTCATAGCTGTCATAAAAGAGCTAAGTTCTTCTGTCGTTAATTTGATATTAGCGAAAAATTCAGCGGCAAACGGATCTTTTTTACTGAAACCTTTCCAGGCAATGGCATGTATTTCTTCCAGATCTCCATATACTTTTTTCGGATCATCCAGGAATTTCAGGTCAAACTGATCGAACATCCAATGCGGTGTCCAACCTGTAATGACAATCCATTCTCCCTTATCCATCGCTTTTTTCAAAGATGCCAACATGGTTGAGCTACTTGAAGTCATGAGGGTATAGCCGTCAAAACCGTAAGTTGAGATGGCCTTGTCCGTAGTCTTCATAATACCTGCTCCGGCATCAATTCCCACTATCTCAGAAGAGAAACGGTCTTTATAATCTGCCAGTTCACTAATAGATTGAATCGTGACATATTCAGGTACGACCAGCCCGATGCGAGCTTCTTCATATACCTCACCCAAAAATTCGATGCTATCACCATATTGGTCCATATAATCTTTCATCGTTATCGGTAGCCAGGCATCCAGAAAGACATCTGACTTTTTCCGAGACATGGATACAAAAACAGGGGCAAGATCCGCATTTTGCAGTTCAACCTCATATCCTTGTTCTTCCAGTACCACTTTTGCCAAATGGCTCATGGCTATTCCTTCCAACCAATTGGCATAGGCTATTTTTACTTTTTTCATTATCTGGGTCGGAATCTGCACAGGAAGCTAGCAAAAGCAGCGCGGACAGTACTATTCCTACTAATTTATATATTCTCATTTTTCTTCCTTTCTGTTTTTAGTCCTTTTGGGTTTAGTTCTTTCCATTTTAATCCTGTTTATTTTTTTCGTCCTGCCATTCCTTGCGTGATACGGTCTAAGATGATAGCTAAAATAACAACTGCTATACCACCTTCAAACCCAAGTCCGATTTTCATTTGGGTGATACCTTTCAGCACGATTTCTCCCAATCCTCCGGCAGAAATCATGGCAGCAATCACTACCATCGAAAGTGACATCATGATCGTCTGGTTTACACCAGTCAGGATGGTGGGCAGCGCCAAAGGAAGCTGTACTTTATAAAGCAACTGCCATCGGGTAGCTCCGAACGAACGGGAAGCTTCCACTACATTTTTAGGAACTTGCCGGATTCCCAATCCGGTCAGGCGAACCACAGGAGGCATTGCAAAGATAATGGTGGCAAACGCTCCCGGCACAGCTCCCAATCCGAAAAATAGAACGGCAGGAATCAGATAGACAAAGGCAGGCATCGTCTGCATCAAATCGAGAATAGGGCGAAGTATTTTATCCGCACGCGGACTGTTTGCTGTCCATATTCCTAAAGGTACTCCAAAAATCAGAGCCAGGCAGGTAGATGATAAAACGAGAGCTAGGGTTTGCATTGTAGCTTCCCAAAATCCCATTCCATAGATCAATAATAATCCTAATACGGTAAAAATGGAAATACCCCGTCCTGCCTTTACCCATGCAATTGCGGCAAGTACCAAAATCGTCAGATAAAATGGAATTCCGAAAAGAATGTGTTGGAAACCTGTAATGAAACTACCGATGCCTGTATTCACGGCATCAAAGAATGTGGAAAAATGTACCATCATCCAATTGATGGCAATTTCTATATATTGTCCTATATTTATCATAAGTCTATTGCGTTTTGAATTATTTCATTTATTTCTTCTTTATCTTTCCCGGTCACTTCTATGATTAAGGATGAAAGTGGGATTGTTCCCAAAAACTCGTGTGTTTCATCTATCACCCATACCGGTGAATTGCTCTTTGTCATTAGAGGAAGTATATCCTCGAGCACTGTATCACACAACACTGAATGTACTTCTTTACGCACAACCGCTTCAATGGATTTTTCCTGTTTGCTACGCAGCTTAAGCAAATCGTTCAAATGTACTTCTCCGACCAGTTTATCGTCGGCATCTATTACTGGTAATACAGTTATATTCTTCGCACGCATCTTACGAATCAAAACTTCGGGACCTTCTTTCTTCAGACGGGCTACCAACGGTTTGTCAATCATTAAAGAAGAGGCGGTAATAATTTTGCTCCTGTCCACGTTTTCAACAAAACGGGCTACATAATCGTTAGCCGGTTCAGTCAGGATTTCCTCCGAAGTTCCGACTTGCACCACTTCTCCATCTCTCATAATGGCAATGCGGTCACCCAGTTTAATTGCTTCGCTCAAATCATGCGTGATAAAGACGATGGTCTTTTTCATCTTTGATTGCAAGGCCAGTAGTTCATCCTGCATCTGCACGCGAATCAGAGGATCGAGCGCAGAGAAAGCCTCATCCATTAAAAGTACTTCGGGATTATTGGCCAGGGCACGTGCCAATCCCACACGTTGCTGCATTCCGCCGGAAAGTTGTCCGACCATCTGATTCTGATATCCTTTCAGCCCGACTAGCTTCATACTTTCCATCGCTTTCTTTTCACGCTCTCCCTTCTTCACTCCCTGAAGTTCAAGGCCGAATGCGATATTGCTCAATACGGAACGGTGAGGCAACAAACCGAAATTCTGGAAAACCATCGCCAGCTCTTTCCGGCGAACCTGCAACAATTCTTTTTCGGATATTTTAGATATATCTACTCCATTTACAAGCACTTGTCCGGCTGTAGGACGTATCAGACGATTAATACAACGCAGTAATGTCGATTTTCCACTTCCCGAGAGCCCCATTATCACAAAAAACTCTCCTTCATTTATTGAAAGATTGGCGTCTTTCACTCCTACCGTACAACCGGTATCTTTCAGTATTTCCGCCTTACTCTTATCTTTTTTCAGCATCTTGAGTGCTTTCTGCTTCTCGTGACCAAAGATAAGGTACAAATCCTTTATTTCTATTTTACTCATATAATATTGGTTTAGATTATAATATTTGTTTTGTTCTCAACTGCTGCGTCCATTATTCTCACTTACGATAAACAAGTTGAATATCCGCATGGTTCAATCCTGTCACATGGCAACATGACAATCCGATGAGTTTCTTAATGATAAAAAAAAACAGACTGAGTAGTTTAAAAGGAATAGAATTTGATAAGATTATCCTCTCAATGAACAGTAAAAAACAGTATTTTCATAAATAAATAACAGTCTGTTCTTGCATATTGTTGGCACAAAGGTAAGGAAAATAGATTAAACATGCAAATTTTATTCAGAAGTGGAGTAATTCCAAAGATGCTTTTTCAGGTCTACACATCCATTTTGCTTGAAAGAAATCCCTCTTCCAGCAAGAGTTGCTTTTGCTCTGTCCAACCGGGTACAAGGCGTCCCGACACATTGACAACCCGGTGACAGGGTGCAGATAAATCATTCGGAATCTGCTTCAAAGCACGCCCCACCATACGGGAACATTGAGGCATTCCCAATAATGCTGCGATTCCTCCATAGGTAGAAACCTTACCTACCGGAATTTCCCGGACAACCTGATACACCTCTCGACAAAAGGATGCGGAAAGGCTCGCCTTGTCTACTTTATAATCTTTCATCACCTGAACTTTACTTATTCACTCCCAAAACTAAATAAAAAAGAAAAGAATCTGCAAATAATATCGCCTCTACAGTCATAAACACCCCAACCTTAGCCGTTTCTTCTATATGTATGTACGTCAGGTTTGCGCAATTCACGCCTAAAACATAGTACATACACTTTTACTATACCTCAATCAAAGAAATAAATGCTATCCTTTCCGCTTCAACAGATCCGTCGGGCTTTCTCCAAACTGTTCCCGATAACATTTGGTAAAATAAGAGGGAGAACTGAAACCAACCTCATAACCAATCTCCGCCACTGTCATATCCGAGGAAGCAAGCAAAGAAGCAGCTTTCTTCAAACGAGCTATACGAAGCAGTTCATTCGGAGAATAATTAGTCAGAGATTTAATCTTGCGGTAAAGTTGCACACGACTTAATCCCATATCCTTACCCAAATCCTCTACATTCAAACCGGAGTCTCCCATTTTCTCTTCAATCAGTGATTTGAATCTTTCTACAAAATCCTTGTCCATATCGCAGACATCTTCTTTTGCCAATGTCTGCCCGTCACCAAAAAACTGTTTCAGACGACGATGTGAGTCTATCAGGTTGCGGACACGTGCCACCAGTAATTGCGAACTGAAAGGTTTGGATATATAGGAGTCTGCTCCACCATCATATCCTTGAATCCGTTGTTCGTCCAGAGAACAGGCTGTCAACAGAATGACAGGGATATGACACGTTTGCAATTCGCTTTTCAAGCGACGACAACATTCAATTCCATCTATTCCGGGCATCATTACGTCGGAGATAATCAAGTCCGGGACATATTTCATAGCTTTACGAATACCTTCCGAGCCGTCTGCAGCTTCTATAACAGTAATCGGTATGGAGCAATCCGTGCACATATAAGCGAATATCAGCGTTATCATCAATAATCAGAACGCAAGGTTTGGAAGAGTCGTAACTTTTTTTCCAATTCCTCTTCTTCGTAAGTTAAAGCATCATTCAAGCTCGAAGAACCGGAATAACCAGAAGTTGCAGGAGTTACGGGAGCCCCAGCAACGACAGAGGTTGCAGCATCGGTGGAGGTTACAGAAGTAGCAGGCACAGAGAATGCCGGAGAGTTTTCTGAAACAACAGTCTCGCAAGTCTGTACAGGCAAATCAACGGTAAAGATAGTTCCTTGCTTTTCATCACTTTCCACCGTGATGGTACCTTTATGCAATTCCACAAAAGCCTTTACCAATGCCAGTCCAATACCCGAACCGGCATGGTGCATATCTATCTTATAAAAACGGTCGAAAATATTCCGGATATGCTCCGCAGAAATCATTGAACCGGTATTGGCAACGGTAAAGCGAATCCAGCAATGATCGTCTTTAGTCAGGGAAGATAAGCGTACAGTTACTTTTCCGTTTTCCGGAGTAAATTTGAAAGCGTTGGAAAGGAGGTTGAAATAGATGCGTTCCAATTTCTCTGCATCTGCCAACGTGCGGTAATCCGTATCCGGCATATAATCGAATGAGAAATGAATATGTTTCTTCCGGGCTGCAGCCATGAAAGATTCGTTCCATCCCTCAAAAGAAGAAAGAATGTCTAACGAAATAGGAGTATATTCCATTTTTCCATTCTCATACTTACGAAAATCCAGAATCTGATTGACAAGACGCAAGAGGATATTCACGTTTCGCTGAACTAACAATAACATTCGTCGCTGGTCTTCATTCAAAGACGAATCAGCCAGTAAATGCTCTACCGGGTCGGCAACTAATGTCAGTGGAGTACGAAAATCGTGAGATATATTTGTGAAGAAAACGAGCTTGGCATGAGTCGCTTCTTCCAGTTGGTGAGAAAGCTGGATAAGCTGATCCCGCTGTTCCTCAAGTTTGTCCCGCTGTTCTTCAAGAATATCCCGTTGCTCTTCGAGTTTATCGCGTTGTTGCTCTACTTGTTTCTTCTGTTCGGACAACTCTTTATTCAGGCGATTCTTGGAACGGAGGGATTTATAAACTACCAATAACAATCCCGCTACTAATAAAAGAATAACCAAGCCGCCATACATCACGACCTGCTGCGTAGCTACACGCGACAGATACCCACCGATACGTCCGTTCAATGTTTCAATCTTCTGATCCAGTTCCGAGATATGGGTAGTCTGAAGTTGCATAACGTGCGCGTTCGTGCGGTCTACAACGGCAGTATTCATGACCGTTTCGCGAGGATAAGGCTTCTTCTCAAGAATATTCATAGGCAGTTGCATCACTTTGTCCCCATTAGTCGGATAAATAAAAGTTGCATCCAGCACATTGTCAAGCACCAATTCAAGCCCATTTCCTTTGCCGGGCAGTGCATCAATGCCAACAAAAATCATTTCTTTCACGTCCGGCTTTCTCCGCAGCCTGATAAGCTCCCGGAGCGATACGGTCGTTATGTGCATACACCGCATCAATCTTCGGATGACGGCGAAGCATACTATCCATTTCCACTTCTGCCGGTTCACGTTCCCAAGCAGCATCCGCTTTATCAATCAGTTTGATATCCGGATAATTGCTGATAGCGGCCATAAATCCCTGATGGCGTTCCATGGCAGGGGTGGAACCACCCAGTCCGGTAAGCTCCACTACATTCCCTTTCCCTTTCAGACTTGATGCGATATAATTTCCTACCGCACGACCTATTTCATAATTATCGGCACCGATATAGGCAGTATATTTATCAGAAAGAATCTTCCGGTCTACAAGAATGACGGGTATTCCTTTCTGATAGGCCTCCTCCACAATTGAGTCATGGGAGCCGCTTCATTGGCGGAAATTATCAGTAAATCAACTCCTTTATCTATAAAATAATGGACATCTTCCGCCTGCTTACTGTTCATCTCCTGCCGAACGGATTTCCACCGATACTCCATCATAAAACATCGCTTCACGAAGAATCTCATCATTCATCTTGTGCCGCCAAGAGTCATCGCTGCATTGGGCCACCCCAATACGGAAACGAGGCGCATCCTGCCGACAGGCCGCCAAGCCCAAAAAGACAAAACAAGACTGTTATCCACTTCGTATATTTCATCGCTTCAATCATTCTCTTTCTTTCGTATATCTTTTGTATTTCTTTCTGTAATCCAAATTTCTCTCCCCGCATTATTTGCATTCACCACCGGGAAATACATCAGTTCCACTTTCACAGGGTTCAGTGTGTATTTTCCAGTAAAACGTGGAAGCAAAGGAACCGTAAACTGATAAGTACCTACCGGTAATTTTTCGCTAAAGATAACAGTTTTCTCTTTAAAATACTCACGATACACTTCAGAACGGGAGAAATTAACAGGTTTTGAGGCATAACTACAACCTGCCGGAACAGGAACTTCGAGCATCACATATTGCGCACCCTCCTGTTTCACCTGCAAGGTAACTGTCAATGTAACAGGTACACCCGCCACCAAAGAATCTTCGTCCAAAGTCGCCTCCACCTTGAAAGCATCACTCTGACGAGCATTCATCACACGCTTCATTGAATAGACACTATACAATAAAGGCTCTTTTCCCGTTTTTGAAATAAGCAGACTGTCGCCTGCTATCAGCCGGGCATGATAAGGAAATTCCGTAATTCGTTGATGATCCTTACCGCTCACAGACACCGACGTTCCTGACATCCCTCCGGAACCTGCCAGCAAATCGGTCAGAACAGTTGCCACAGCCGAAGAAGCCTGGTACGTATTCCATCCGCGCTCCTTAGTCCGCAGAATATACAACTGCATATTTTCTTTCAACTTACACAGGGAAGGGTCATTTTTAATAATCCGATAGGCTATCAATGTATTTATCAGCTGATTTCCCTCCCAATAATAAGTACGCCGTCCGTCGTCACAGTAAACACCTCCGAGCAGATCCTTTTTCAGATAAGGACGTACACTATCACCCACATTCACCGAATCCACCTGTTGCTTGATTTCCCAGAGAAGCAACTTCTCTTTCAGGTAGGAAAGAGGACGATAATACTTGTTTCTGCCAGCCAATGAGTCTTCTTTCTGTTCCAGTTGCCGGACGAAAGGTTCCAATAATCTGACTGCCGAAGAATAATCCGCCTCCACTTTCCACTCATGAAGAGCATGAAGTATTTCTATATCTTCCAGTTTCATTCCTCGATAAGGACGCGTATGAGCATACTCCACTTTCAAACCATTCAGATTCAACTCCACAGGATAACCTGCATCTTGCGCCATCTTCAAAGCCCGCAGGATATGCGCAGACATCCAGAAAGAAGTATTTTCAGAGTTCCCCACCACGACCATAACTGATGTTTGTTCTGATGATTCCTCAGTCGATGGATAATAGATCGGATCGCTTTGTCTACTTTCACCTTTTCCCCCTTACTCTGCATATACTGTTGGTAAGCCAGCAGACCGATCAACTTGGATGCCAGCTGCTCATTGCACAAATATTTGTATCCTGTCAGATAATTCACAGATTCTTTATAGATATCCAACTGATTATCGGTGATACTCACTATCACTTCTTCATCCTCGCCGGATTGCACTTTGACCGTCTTTGCATCGGACAGAATCCCCAATGTGCCCTGTGCCAATTCAGTTCCCTGTGGTAGTATCGGAATCGTATATTCCTCTCCATCCTGATACCCATCATCGCGAGTGAAAAGATAGCTGATGGTCACGCTATCGGCATGTGCTGCCTGCATCGGCACTGTTTCATGAAATCCCTCCGTGAGACCCACTTCCTGCCGTTTCAATGTATCCGTTCCGACGCAGAACTGTGTTTTTCCGGCTATGTGCTGCCCATCCAGATAATTGCGGATAGTCCCGACCACCGTACTCTGATCCCCCTCCACCAAGAAACGGGGAGTTTTCAACTCCGCCATCAACGGTTTGTAAGAGCGGACGGAACGTCGGAAAGTACCCGTCTGCAAACGACGGTTCATACCATAAACGACAGTCTCCCATTTCGTTACGTTATCAGGGAAAGTTGTTTCAAACTGTACCGTTCCGGTTTTATCCGTAAACAAACGAGGTTGCCAGAAAGCCACATCCGAAAAATTCCGACGCAAGCCGTTCAATTGCATAAGTTCATTATACAACTGTTCGTTATCCGCTTCTTCTTTCGCTTCCCGATCCTGCTCCTCCAATTTCTCCAAAGGTGCGGTTGCAGCAGCAGAAGAAGAACCAGTCATTAGTCCGGCAACGGATCCCGTCAACGAATATCTTGAACGCGTGCCGTATCCTACAACGACCACTTCCTCCAGCGTCTGACTATTTTCTTCCAAAGTAACCAACAGATTGGCTCCGGGAGTTGCTCTCATCTCCTGCTGTTTAAAGCCGACATAACTAAACAAAAGCTGATCCCTCCCCTGTCACAATCCATTTCGAAATATCCGTCCATGTCGGTGATCGTTCCCTCCGTCGTTCCTTTCACCACCACGCTACACCCGATTAAAGGCTCTCCGGTAGCATCCGTCACATAACCGGAGACTTTACCGCCATAATTGCGTACATACTGCCTGATCCTCATTTCCCTGTGACCAAGAAAGTTTGTACCGATCCTGCCAATTCCTCTTCCCAGCAAGAGCCACCCAGATGACAACGAATCACGTTCATGTAGAGGCAGAGACTCCATATCTACATCCAGATAGGTATATGATTGTATCGTCAGAGCATCATGTTTCAGATACTTTCCATTGTTATAAAGCAAAATCGCATCATACGTTCCGGCAGGAAATTTGGAGTATATCCTGTTCATCTGCACCAAGGTATCCGGATAAACCAGTTCTCCGGTAGTGCAGTCTTTAAAGAGCAAATTAGCCACTCCGGTAGAATCTTTTTCTTCCGGAAGCCGGAAATTCAGCGTCTTATCCGGTAGGGAGAAATAAATCCGGGTAGGATGCCAACTCTTCCCCTTGCGAAGTTCTGCCACCAGACTACAGAATCTTTCCGGTGATAAGTGGTAATCATTCAAAGTCGGAATCTTTGCCACAGACGAAAAATTCAGATAAGCCGGGCACAGTTCCTCATCCTTATATTTATAAACCACATTGCCCTCGAATTCATAAGAGAAACCTCCCTCATGCCGATACAACACACCATTCATATATTTCCAAGGTCCCGGCTCCACAGGACCTGCCAATATCTTTTTCTTGTAGCGCGACAGCTCCATGACTGAAACCGGAAACTGCTTTCCATTATGTTCGAGCGAAGTATATACCGCCCCATCCATCACCGGAAGACGGCAAAGATACCGTTCATAACGCTTCTTCTCTTCCGAAGTAAATTTATACTCATCATATTTCCCTTTCTTCTGCCGCAACCAGACTACTTCCACTCCTTGCGGCAACTGATTCATATCGAAACTCAAAATCGTTTTCTTGCCCCGGTCGAAAGCCAGAGAATCAATGATGAAAGCCCTGTCGTGCATTCGCAACGTTATCTTCTGCTTTCCCGAAGGATGCAATACAGGAAAAGAATACTGCTTGGGCTGTTCCGTCCACGAAAAATAGCAGGGAACATCGTTCTGCTCAATCACATAGATATTCACCGCTCGTCCGTTCAGCATCACATAAGGAGCAAACTGGGTGGTTCCATCCGGTGTGTCAACCGTCTGACGGAACAGCTTTCCCGCAGGATAAGCAAACTGATAATAAGGCAACTTATCCAAATGAAGCAACTGGTTCCAATGCTGATAATCCAATGTGGCCGTATGCAGATACTCTTTTTGCTTCATTGAGTAGGAAGCACGTTGCTCGCGTGGACGGGGTGCACTCCCGTAATAGGGTAAATCAGGTACGTGATAATCCAGCTGCGTGTTGACCGCAAAAGCTGTCAGATCGACGTTGGATACCGGACGCCCTTGTATATTGGTCACGTTCAGTTTTGTTTTCACTTTCTGACCGGGATACACTCGTTCCGGCAAATCAGATTCAATCACCAGCCGTTCGGAGGGTGAAGTGTACGAGCGTTTTCAACATACATTCCTTATTCCCCATGAAATAAAATACTTCTACGTAATAGACGGAAGAGGGATCGATCTCTCCGGATTTGTGTTCCATCTCTTTTCCCGAACCTTTCTGCAACAGGCGGTTGCCTTGATACACATACCAGAAAGCTCCAGCTGCAAAGGATTGGAAAGGGAGACACAGAACGAATCTTTTTCTATGCCGCCATTCAGTTCCAGTTTGGAGTCAAGTGCGGCGGAAGCAATCGTCGTTTCATATCCTGTTTCCGGTATTTTGAAACGATAGTCCGTCACTGCCTGATTGAACGGTTCGCGATAGGGCAAACGCACTTTCTTCACTTCTTTCTTTTCACCATAGGTCAGTTCGGCTGCCACAGGACGCTCCACTCCCAAGTCGAAGAATGAAAAGCAAATGGTATCCGCCTGCGTAGTGCACTGCATATCATAGCACGAATAGTAGAAAGTCGCTTTGCTTTGCTGTTCCAAACGGTTATTGTCTGCCGTAAGCAGAACGACATTCACTGTATAGAAGCAATCGGAAGCTCCGAATATCCGAGCTGGAATATCTACCGAGGCTTTTCCGGAAGCATCCAGTTCCGCCTGCACGGACATCAGTGTATCGGGCAAAGAAAGTATCTGCGCATACGACTTCAGTACCTGCTGTCTGCCGACAGTCACTTCTACATTCACCTCCCGCAAAGGAAGTCCGTTGGCATCCGTTGCACTGATATCCATGCGGTTACTCTGCGATGCATATTGCACATTCGAAGCCAGCTTCACCAACAACTTGTTTCCGTTCAGTTCGTAGTCTTCATATTTGAAATTGGTGGAGGCTACGATGCGTCCCCGCTTATCGCGAAGCTGTACAGTATATCTCTGATCGAGCTTCAGATTCAATGAATCCGCCAACAGGAATTCTCGGCGAAGCCTCCCGGATGGTAAGGGACGACGGACATTATCTTCTTATAGTCACGCCAGGAAGAACCGACACGCATCCACAATGAAAGTTCCTGTTTCAGAGGACGTTTATGTTCGGAGAGAGCATAAGACTTGAAACGGACAGTTTCGCCCGGTCTGTATTTATTCTTGTCAGTAATCAGGTAACTATAAAACTCCGGTGCATCTTGCCGGTCATAATCATTTTTATACCAGGGTGGTACAAGGTGTTTCCTCAAATCGAATACCGCACGAAACTTATCCACTTCAACCGTCAAAATGTGCTGTTCTTTCTGGGACCAGTTATCGTCAGTATATGTCTGACTGTCTTCATCGTAATAAACAGCCTTGCTGCCTACCCGCACTTTGGCATCTTTCCTGATTGTTCCCCGGCATCAACCACCTGCAAGGTAAGTACACCATACTCCTTGAAAAGGAAAACATGAAAAGGAATCACCGGAGCATAACGGTAATGAACTTCGTTCCGCTCTACATCAGCCAGCAGAAAATGCCCCTTGACCGGAGGGTTGTTCCAAGTTTCCGTGAAACGGGCAAAAGGAGTCTGCTGTATTTTTTTCCACTGTTTCTGTCGGAGTTTGCCTTTGAGAAGTTTCAAGGCCTCTTTGTTGGTCAATTCGAAAACGATCGTTTCGGAAGAGGCATCGTCCCAGAGCATCGGTTGTCCGAATGCTCCATTGGCAAAAAGCAGGACTCCCAATAACAACAGGCTCTTTAGCTGGCATAGCATTGTGTTCATGGTATTCGATAAATAGATTGATTGAGAACAAAAATAGAAAATAAAACTGTGAGTATGCTATAAATCACTCGATTATTCGCAATCTTATCCCTTGAAAAAAAAATAAAAATAGTCCCCATACTTACCCAGGGGAAACCATTAACAAACGTATAAAGCGTGATACAAACACTTAATTGATGTTATAAAACATCTCTTTTTTATTTGGATTATTTGCAAAGTTGACAAAAGTCCGTATCTTTGCAATGTGTTTTTCATAGTATTAGATTTAAGGTTAACAAAGGTTGGAGCAAGGCGTTGCTCCTTTTTTTATGCCTGTACGTTTCGTACGTACAAAAAACAAGAGGTACACCTCACGAAATGAAATATACCTCTATGCTTACTATCAATAAAAAGAATTACATCAGTCTATCTTTCAAAACCTGCGGAAGTTCGGGCATCGCACCGCTCTGTGTGCAGACATAAGCAGAAACCTCGACAGCCAGTTTATGCGCTTCGGGCACCGGTTTTCCATTGAGAATGGAAGCACAGAAAGCAGCCGTAAAAGAATCGCCTGCACCCACTGTGTCGGCAACCGGTACTTTGGGCGTCTCTGGAAAGAGACAACGCCCGGTGTGAACACATAGCTGCCATTGATGCCGCAAGTGAGAATCAACATCTTCAGGTTGTATTTTGCCAACAGAATCCAGCATTTATCCTGCAAATCGATACCGGGATAACCAAACATACGGCTGATAGTCACCAGTTCTTCGTCGTTTATCTTCAGGACGTTGCAGCGGCGGAACGATTCACGCAATACCTCTTTTGAGTAGAAATCCTGGCGGAGATTAATATCAAAAATCTTCAATCGCCCGTCTATATCGGGCATTGTATCCAAAAAACGATTGATAGTAGCACGGCTCACCTCATTGCGTTGTGCCAATGATCCGAAGCAAACAGCACGTGTATTCAAAGGCCAAACGTTTCAGTTCATCCGTAAAGGGAATGTTATCCCACGCCACGCCCTCTTTGATTTCGTAACAAGGCACGCCCTCGTCATCGAGCGTCACCTGCACCGTACCGGTAGGATAATCGACATGTTCAATCTGCATCTTCAACTTCTTCTCGTTGAATACTTTCAGAATTTCTTCTCCCAGTTCATCCCTGCCTACGGCACTCACTACACGGCTATCAAAACCAAACTGTGATACATGATAAGCGAAATTGGCAGGCGCACCACCTATCTTCTTTCCTTCGGGCAGCACATCCCATAGCGCTTCGCCCATTCCTACGATTATATTATTCATGACTTACAGATTTTATTGTTTCCAAAGTTATTAATTTATTTTCTAATACGGAACGTATAAAACAAAAGATACATTACGCCCACCGTCATTACGGCAATAGCACCATTCTGTCCCATGGAAGTATCCGAAGCTACTCCCATTGCCAACGGAAACACCGTCCCGCCGAAAAGTCCCATAATCATCAAGCCGGAAACTTCGTTTTTCTTACCCGGCAGATAAAGCAATGCCTGCGAGAAGATAACGGAAAACACATTGGAGTTGCCGAAACCAATCAAAGCGATGCAAGCATAGATAATTGCCTTTTCATGGAAGATAAACAAACCGATCATGGCAATCAACATCAGCACCACACTAATGCCGAAGAAAGATTTCGGAGACATCTGACGCAGGATGAATGATCCCAGAAAACAGCCTGCCGTACGGAAGATAAAATAGAGGCTGGTTGCAAAAGCAGCATCATCCAGTGTCATGCCGATACGTTCCATCAGAATCTTCGGGGCGGTAGTGTTTGTACCTACGTCGATGCCGACATGACACATGATGCCAATAAAACAAAGCAGGATAAACGGTTTGCCAAGCAGGGCGATACATTGTCCGAAAGTAGACGGTTTGCCATCTTCTTTCTCCTCTTCAATCTGTGTGACATTGAGCAGAAGAATAGCGATGACGGCTACAATCATATAAATCGGGAAAAGAATGCGCCAACCCAGGTCGAAAGTCGGAATGGCCTGCGTAGCGCCCCACATGGCGATGTAAGGTGCCAGAAAAGAAGCAATGGCCTTCACAAACTGGCCGAAAGTCAGACTACTTGCCAGGCGGTCGCCACGCACGATATTGGAAAGTAATGGATTCAAAGAAGTCTGCATCAACGCATTTCCGATGCCCAGGAGGGAGAAAAAGAAATCAGCATCAGCATATAGCTGTCGCCGAAAAACGGGTAACAGAGAAGCGAAAGTCACAATCAAACTAAGCAATACGGTTTTCTTCTGACCAATGCGGCTCATCAGCATGCCGGTGGGTACGGAGAAAATCAAGAACCAGAAGAATACCAGTGACGGAAAGATATTCGCCTGTGAGTCCGACAGACCAAGATCTGCCTTTACGTAATTGGAGGCAATGCCTACCAGGTCAACGAATCCCATGGCGAAGAAGCAAAGCATCACCGGGACTAGTTTGGAGAGGGAAGAGTTTTTAGTATTTTCCATTATTTTATCTTTTATATGATGAATTCTGTTTCCATAGGGCGGAGCACATAACCCTACGGCAATTATGCATCAGTCCTTTATATAGTTGGTGTATCTCCCGTTCCTTGTTACTTTAAAGCTACGGTCTTGTTGGGTTACCACGGCCGTGGTAGCTTCTTCCCACGGCTGTGAAGAGTTCTCACCACGGCCGTGGGGAGGATCTCGTCACGGCCGTGACGAACTAACAGAACCGTGGCTTTGAAGAAAGTGTCTCCGCACTTTAGTAGAACTCTTCCACTAGGACAGACGTACTCTTCCATAAGGAAAGAAGTATTCTACTCCAAAGAAACGAGGAAAGAGCGCATAGAGTAAGGAGAATGAGCTTATTTCTTCAACTTGTAAATCACAAACGAATCTACTTTATACGCTCCTCCTTTACTGTAAAAGTCGATATGAGTGTAAGGTTCCGACGGGAATACCTGATTAGTCATCACAAAACGTCCGCCATCACCAAAGGCTTCCACACTGGATTTGTCGACAAACAGACGGAGTTTCAATTCGTCTTTTCCACTCTCAATAGCCGTCCAGGTCAACATTGGGAAGTTCTCATTGAAACCTACATCTCCGCTTTTGCGGCGGTCCATCGAGAATTTCTTTTCTTTCATGTCATATTGCATATCCACTTCTTCGCCTTTGTCATTGTAGAGACGGAAGCCGATTACATCCGCATGTTGATTTTCGATAGTCAGTTCTATTTCGTATGCACCGTCATTACCGGAAATCATTTCTTTGATTGTGCGTGTTCCGTTTACTTTGAACGAACGTTTCTTGGAGATGTCACGCAGTTTCAGCAGTTCGGGAGAAGGAGCAGACTGAAGATAAGTCTCGCCATCTACAGTGAACAGGCTCAAATCGCGAGGAACAGAGTTCGGGCTACGGTATTGAGAGGTAGGAACATCGTTTGCATATTGCCAGTTGCTCATCCATGCGATAGCAATGCGACGGTTGTCGGGAGCATCGCACCAAGTAACTGTAGCATAATGGTCTTTCCCCAGTCCATCCATTTGGTTTTGGAGGGTGATTCGTTTACAAATTCTTTTCCGTTGAACGTTCCGACAAAGTATTGAGTAGCGGAGTCACCGAAAGGACCGTCACCGAGGCTGCAAAGCAATACCCATTTCTTTTCGTTGGTGCCCTCTACCGGAAGTTCGAATAAATCGGGGCATTCCCAAACGTTTCCGTGAGCACCCTGTCCTTTGCCGAAGCTACTTTCGAATGTCCAGTCTTTCAGGTTGGGAGAAGAGAAGAATTGCATTTCCTGCCCTACTGCCAATACCATAATCCAACGTTTGGTGCCTTCATACCAGAATACTTTCGGGTCGCGGAAGTCGCGTGCTTCGGATACTAGTACGGGATTGTTTTCATATTTAGTAAAAGAGCGTCCGTTGTCGGTGCTGTAAGCGATACTCTGCACTTGGCGGTCGCCATTTTGGGTATAAATAGCGATGATGGCGCCAGCACCGAAGCCAGCAGTGTTTTTGGAATCTACCACACAGCCGAACCACTGAAGATGGTTCCGAATGCATCCGGCGCAATGGCTACGGGACGATGTTCCCAGTTTATGAGGTCTTTGCTGATGGCATGTCCCCAGTTCATGTTTCCCCATTTGGAGCCGTATGGGTTGTATTGATAGAACAGGTGATATTCTCCGTCTTTATATACCATTCCGTTGGGGTCGTTCATCCATCCGTAGAGAGGTGAGAAGTGGTAGGTGGGACGGAACTTTTCGCGATTGCTAGTGTCGAACGTGTCGGACAACTTCATTTCCTTGCAACAAGCCGTGTTATCCGGTGAAAGGTTGACACGCACCGGGTCGTTGGAGTTCATTTTAAATTTGAAAGAGATTAGTTTGCCGGAATAGTCGGAAAGATCTACCGGAACAAAGTAATCGACTTTATGGATGGCCAGACGGACATCGAAATTCTTTACCTCTTTATTATTAACAATCATGCTGATGCGCACATCGGGCGATGCATCTTCTACGGGCAACAACAGATACTTCTGGTTAGTGTTGACACGTACAAGGCAATGTCCTTCTCCTAAATCTTTTATTAATAGAGGAGAGTTATCCGCGCGAGCGGATAGGGAGATATTCATCACAATCATGCAAAGTAAAACCGCGAAGGTTTGAATTTGTTTGGAAGAGAGTTTTAAATTCATGCTTTATGGTATTAAGGTTGTTACAGTGCAAAGATAGGCGCTCCGGGATGAAACGCCTATCACTTTTGTTTCAAACACTGTAAAAGATGTTACTTTTCTATTAATAGGTGCTCACTTGAATATCTGATACAGTGATTTCACCTTTATAACAACAGAGTGACCACGGGTTCTTCTGCATTTGATAGATGCGGTTGGTGAAAGATAACTGGTCATTGATATAGGTTACGCAGACGGACTGGTCACTGTAAATCGTCACACGATATTCATTGTCGGACGGGATATTGAATTTATTATCAAACAAGTATTTGGCATTGTCACCGTCTTTCTCGAAGTTGGCTTTACCCTCGTCAGCGTTGACGTGGATACTATACCAGGAAGCGGAATCCGTTCCACGTACAAAAGAGATTCCGAAACGGTCCGTATTCGAAGCGGTTTTTACGGTGAAAGAAATCTTGTTGTGTACTTTCAACCGATTGAAGATAACGGAAGCTCCTTCGGCCAACGTATAGGTTTTACCGCTTTCTGTTACGTTTCCTTCTTTTGCCATTACTTTCACTTCTTGTGCGGAAGTGTATTTACGGTCGATTGCATCGGGTACTCCGAGGGTTAAAGTACCGTCTTCGTGCTGAATCAAGCGTTGTGCCACCAGATTGCCTGCCCATTCGGGTTCTGCCTCACCTACGTTTCCGTTATCATTGCCGGCACGTGTGGGACACCAGCCCCAGATGTAACGGTTCGTTCCGTCGGAAGCGGTCTTGCCTGCGTAGAATGCACGACTGTCCAGCATACCTTCCCGATTGTCCGGCCATATTCCGGCATCATTGGCAGTGGTTGCTTTCAGTTCTTCAAGTGTTTTGCCTTTGAAATATTGTACCTTGCGCATGAAGGAAGCTTGTTCCGAATAGACCAGATACCACCAGTCTCCCATCTTGAATACGTCCGGACATTCATAGAAACGGTCCCACATCATGGTCATAAATGTGCCGGCAGACGCCCACTCTTTCAGGTCAGTAGAGGTGAATTCGGCAATGTGTCCTTTTCCGTTTTTACGGGTAGCGATCAACATGTGATAAACACCGTCTTCGGTCTGAAACAGGAACGGGTCGCGGAAGTCATTCTTATCATAGCCGTACGTATCTCCTTTCAGGTAAAAAAAGTACGGTTTTTAGTCCATGTTTTGAAGTCAGGCGAAGTAGCTACCATCACGACTTGTGCATTCTGGTCGGAAGAGGGTTTGAACTTATTGCCGGTATAGAATGTGTAATAGAGTTTATCAGCCGGATTGTAGATTGTACCTCCTGTACCGATTGCCGCATCCTGTTCATCGCGGGCTCCGCAGGGAATCAGTTCGCCAAAGGATTCATAAGTGCCACCGTCGTTGGTTGTCAGCCCGAAAATGGGGTGGTAAGTAGCTTCAGGGTTCGGACGGTAATCTTGCAGATACATCACTTTAAAATCCTTGGCAACCGGATCATAAAATGGCATCGGGTCACCGATAAAGCCTACCTGCGGTTTGTAATACATGGAGAAGCCATGTTCGTCGGTCGATTGGAAATAAGTGGCTGTACCATCCCAGTCTTTCTGGGTCAATACGGGGTCCATCTCATCACTGCAAGCGCTCATTGAGGCCAACAGCGTGGTGATTGCTATATGTAAGATCATATTTTTCATAATTATTGCTTATTCTTTTATTTACATAAGTAGTTGATTGCATTCAGAGTCATTTGCTCTACGTTGTAGTGGTAGTAGTCGGCAGAAGCGTCTACGCCTTTACCGTACCAGTCGTAACAACCGGAGCCGATACAAATTGTGCGTCCGCTGTTGGCGCGCGGCTCAAATTCGGCAATGACTACCGCACCGTCGTCTCCGCATGCCAAATCGATTCCTCCTGTCAGGTTACGCCCTCCGTTCAGGTCGTCATAACCTCCCCAGTCTGTCCCGATATGCCACTGCGCTGTGCTATTGGTAATCGCGTAACCTGCATCAAAGGTATAGACTCTTGTTTGGTCACCATCTTTCCATCTTAAATTCTGGAATAACGGATGTGATTCGTTGCCGGTAATCAGGGAAGCTCCATGGTCCATCAACGATTTCGGGTGAGTCTTCGTTTCTTCCCCAACTGTTGTTCGGTACACATTCATCTTTTGCAATGCTAAGGTCCTTAATATAGAAAGTTGCGTAGCGGGTCAATAGAAGGTTACCACCATTCTGGTAATAGACTTTAAACTTCTCCGCTGCCGCTTTCGCGTCGTCCGGCAAAGGAGGATTGTCGCCATTATCTGCGTGGAAGTGCCACCAGATTGCGGTATATTTACCTAAATCAACTTTTCCATCTACTATATCTTTGAACGAGATATATTCGGACATTGATATATTATCCATCATCCATTGGGCAGCGGCTTTTTCTTCAGGACTTGTCAGCTGGCTCACGGAAGAAGCTGTACCGACAAAAGCAGTCGGAATCACATTTCCTTGAGTGACTGTCACTACATAAGGAGTAACTGCCGAACGGTAAGTTGCCGTATAGGTAACAGGATTTGTAAAGTCCTGGATACTTCCGGATGCCGGAGTCACAGTGGCTCCATCTGATACGGCAAATGTAGCTTTCAACTGGGTGATGTCCACCGTCAGCGGCACAACCACGGATATCGTTTTGGATAACTGATCTACTTTACCCACATAAGTATCATTCAGCTTGAAGGTCAGAATCTTCGCTTCATCTCTCTTCACGGTAATCGTGTAGCTCATTTGTACATCACAATTCTTCACTGTCAAAGATACGGGAAGAGAAAAGTCGATGGTCTCACCGATAGCGATGCTAGCCGTAGCTCCTTCGGAAAGATTCATTTCTGTGACTGCCATCCGGGTTACGTCATAATCGTAAGGAACTCCTACTACGATTGTTTTATTCTGATAGTCGACAGTTCCTGCGTATTCATCCAGCCGGATAGAGTTCACCCAAACATCTCCGTCCAGACGAAGGCCGGATTTGAAGTCATCACTACATCCTGTGACTGTAAGGCATGCCACAGTCACCAACAGGATAGTATAAACTTGTTTTATGATTGATTTCATTGTATTCTTTGTTTTAAGATGGTTAGTTACCAACCGAAATTCTGTGTATAATTTCCATTACTTGCGCTGATCTGTTCGAATGGAACAGGGAGGTATTCGTTCTTATTTTCTGTGAAACCTGCATTCTTGTAGACAGAGCAACGGGATGCTTCGGTTACATAATAAGCATTGATGACGTCTTTGGCTTCTCCCCATCTTACGAGGTCGAAGAAACGTGAGCTTTCCATTCCAAACTCTACACGACGTTCCCATTTCAGCATTTTCATTGCTTCGTCCTGTGCATAGGCTTTCAGTTCATAAGGGGTTACTTTGAAGTTTACTCCGTACTCTTCTTTGTAATTGAAAATCAGCATGGTACTTCCGGCTGCACGGCTGCGTACATCATTGATAAGTGAGATAGCATCGGTGATACGTCCATCGTTCAACTGTATCAGTGCTTCGGCACGCATCAGCAATACATCTGCATAACGGATCACAATGTGATTCAGAGAACTGGCCCAATAAGAACCTTTCTTCAGACAGTCACAATCGGGATCTACATTCTCTTTGAGAGAAACATAATATCCATAAAGTCCCTTGCTGCGGCTCCAGTCATCATTCTTCTGGATGATGTAACCTTCGTTGTATTTATAAGGGAAGCCCGGCATACCTACCGTGTGGAATAAACGGGGGTCTACATTGTCTGACGTAACCTCGTAGTTCTCATTATCATAAGTGCTGAACAGCGGTTTTCCCTGCGAATCGGTTTTGAAAGCATTCACCAGATTCTGGCTCGGCTTGTGGAAGTCGCAGCAGCCCAGTATCTGCGGAGTTGTCAATCCCATTCCCCAGTTCAGGTTACCGTTGTAGGTTCCGTCGTTGATAGAATACTGAATGGCCCATACAGACTCTGCACCGTTTTCATATTGCGGCAGGAAGTTCATGCTATAGTCCGTTTCCAGTCCGTAACCGGCTTTGGCCATGATAGGGGATCGGTATATTTCACCACCTGTTTCAAGTCTTCTTCGTTGATGCCGGTAAGGTTGTTGTTCACTCCGTCTTGACGGTAAGCCTTATACAGGTAGGTCTTTGCCAGATAAGCGGCAGCGGCAGCCTGGGTAGGACGTCCTTTTTCCATTTGTATCTCCGGCAGATTATCGTAGGCAAACTGGAAGTCGTCTGCTATCTTTTGCCATTGCTCGTCATTGGTATAAGTGGTATTCGACAGTTCATTGTAAGCATCCGGTTCCATGTTTTCATCGTTTACAATAACGATCTTCTTGAACAGCTGTTTCAACATGAAGTGAGCGTGACCGCGCAAGAATCTCATTTCAGCAATGCGCTGGTTCTTCAGCGGATAAGTTTTTTCATCCATCAGGTCGAGTGACTGTAAGGCTGTATTGGCACGGGTGATGCATTGATACAGTCTTTTCCATATATCATTGATATTCCAGTCGGTGGTATTGATACCTTTGGATATTTCCTGCGTTGAACACACCACCGTCTTCTGTTCCCGAACCGCCTTTATAGCAATCGTCGGAACGTACATCATAATTCCAGAGAGAGAAGGAAGAGTTGATATCATCACCTGTCGCCCAGATGGCGTAGGCAGAAATCACCAGATTATCTACATATTCGGGAGAAGCGATCTGATCGCCGGTCACAATACCCTGAGGAACCTGACGGTCCAAAAAATCGTCACAACTGGTTGTCAGCAAGGTAATTCCGATTGTTGCTATATATATTATCTTTTTCATGATCATTCGTTTTATAAATGAGGTGAATTAAAATCCGATGTTAAGTCCGAATGTGATATTCACAGGGATCGGATAAGAGAAGTTCGGATTCTCCGGGTCTTCTCCTGTAAAGTCCTTACTTTTGATCGTCAGCAGGTTTTGTGCACTGCAATAGAAACGCAAGCGTTCCATTCTCAACTTCTTGGAGATGACTGCCGGAACTGTATATCCTAATTGGATATTGCGCAGTTTCAGGAAAGAACCGTTTTCTACGAAGTAAGTAGAGACACGCTGTTCATTGTTCGTATCACTGCGGGTCAATGCCGGAATATCAGAGTTTGGGTTCGTAGGTGACCAGGCATTGAGCAAACGGGTTCCCTTATTCAGGAAGCCGACATTGGAAGCACTCCAGAAATCGCTTTTCTTCTTCACGTCACTAATAATATCCACTCCCTGAACGCCTTGCCAGAACATAGTCAGATCGAAGTTCTTATATTCCAGATAGATATTCAATCCGTAGCTGAAAGAAGGAGTCGGATCGTAAATCCATTCCTGGTCTCTTTCGTCAATCACACCGTTATGGTCGATGTCGCGGTAGCGGATACGGCCTACGGCTGCACCTTCCTGCGTAGCGTGATTGTCCACTTCTTCTTGTGACTTGAAGATGCCGTCGGCAATGTAACCGACTTGTGCATTGTAAGTATGTCCGACTACACTCTTTACTCCATTACCACCAAACTTTCCATTAGCAGCCACCGTCTCCGGTAATTCAAGAATTTCATTCCGGTAGGTGGATATGTTTCCGTTCAGGTCGTAAGTCAGTCCAAAGGCAGTCTTGTTACGATAACCCAGATTAAATTCAAAACCCTGGTTTTTCATTGCACCCGAATTTATCCAACGGCTGCCGCCTTCTCCCAGCACTCCTACTCCTGCCATTTCAGTCAGGATATCTGTTGTTTTCTTGTAGTAGTATTCCAGTGAACCGTACAGTGATTGCTTGAACAGGCTGAAGTCGATACCGACATTGGTCTGTGTCGTTGTTTCCCATTTGATGTTGTCGTTACCGATCTGATTACGTTTGAATCCGGAAGGTAGAGTGCTGCCTCCATTGGAACCGATAATATCGGATGCCGTACCGTAGCTCTGTCCGCCGAAAGAATCGGTTGTACCATAGTTAGGTGCATAGATAGTATAACGGGCAAGGTTGGAGATTTCCTGATTACCGGTCTGTCCCCACGAAGCACGCAGTTTCAGATCGTCCAACCAAGTCAGTTCCTTCATAAAGCTCTCCTGCGTGATGCGCCATCCCAAAGATACGGAAGGGAAAGTAGCGTAACGATGATTTTTACCGAAGCGGGAAGAACCGTCCCGACGGAGAGTTAACGAAAGCAGATATCTGTCGGCATAAGAATAGTTCATTTTACCGAAGAAAGAGACAAGTGAATAACCTTCACCGGCACCGTAAGCCTGTGCCGTACCACTACCTGCATCGGGCCACATATAATCCGGGGTAAGGATAGAGAAGTCTTCTTTATATCCGGAGAAATGGCTGTCATCTTCACGGTTCAGCTCCATACCCACCATGGCGTCTCCACGATGTTTGCCGATTTCCAGATTGTAGGTAGCGATGGCATTCCACATCCATTTCGTCCAGTGTTCCTGCTTGGCTTCTACAGCACTCTTGCCGTTGTTGGTCTGTGTTCCTTCCTGATAAGGATAAGTGAAGTAACGGGCCTGCTTGTTGGCATAGTCCAGACCGAAAGTGGAACGTAGATTGAATCCCTTGAAAAGTCCTAGATTGACATAGGCATCACCGAACATACGCCAGTACGTGTATCGATTGTCTTTATTGTATTCGAGTACGGCACGAGGATTACGACGGTCCGGCCATCCTCCTACCGGTCCTCCCCATGAACCATCCGAAGCATAAACGGGAATGGCGGAAGGAATATCCAAAGCAGTTTCGATAATTCCGCCAGGAGCTTGCACTTCCGAAGTACGGTTTAATGTGAAATGCTGACCGATAGTCAATATATCATCAATTAATTTATAATCGCTGTTCATACGGGCCGAGAAACGGTCGAAGTCCGTATCTTTAATAACGCCCAAGTTTTTATAGTAGCCCAATGAGAAGAAGGAAGAACCTTTTTCCGAACCGTTGCTGACAGACAGATTGTATTGCTGGATAACACCTGTACGGGTGATTTCATCAAACCAGTCAGTATCCGCCACAGGCATCGTATTCTTCGAATCCAGATATTTGGAAAGACTCATTCCGTATAATACCGGATTGCCGTCGGCATTATATCCCCAATTGTAAGCATATCCCAAAGCATTACCGTTCGGATTTTCACCGTCGTTTACGTAGGCTTGCCACATAGCTCGTCCGTACTGTTCCGTATTGAGCACATCCATCTTGCTTTGGTACATGGAAGCAGAAACCGAAGCATCAAAGTTTATTTTGATCTGTCCTTTCTTTCCTTGTTTGGTAGTAATGACGATCACGCCGTTCGCTGCACGCGAACCGTAGATGGATGCTGAAGCAGCATCTTTCAGTACTTGAATGGATTCAATGTCGTTTCCGTTCAATTCGTGCATACCGGCTTTGGTAGGAACACCGTCGATTATATAAAGCGGGTCGTTATTGTTCAGCGTACCGATACCGCGGATACGTACGGTAGCCGATCCACTCGGATTACCATCGGCGGTGATGTTCATTCCGGGGACACGTCCTTGAAGGGCTTTTACCGGATTATTTTCACCTTGTTTCTGGATTTCATCTACTTTTACTACGGAAACAGCACCGGTCAAGTCTGCTTTTCGCTGGGTAGTATAGCCTGTTACGACAACTTCATCTACCATCTGGGTATCTTCTTCCAGTAGTACATTAACGATAGCAGCCGCTTTTACGGTCACCGGTTTATAACCAATATACGTAATCTTTAAAGTAGAGTTAGCCGGAACCGAAAGGGTGAAATTACCATCTAAATCAGTAATAGTTCCATTAGCAGTAGCTGTAGCTTCAACAACAGAGGCGCCGATGACCGGCTGTCCGTCCGTTTTAGAAGTAACGTTTCCTTTCACTGTTATGTTTTGCCCCCAAAGGACTGACATGAAAGTAAACAGGAAACAAACGCTGCAAAGAAGTTTTTTGTTCTTCATAATACTGAGCATTAGTTTGATGTTATTAATTTAAAAGTACGAACTTTATCTATATCGATGATGCAAATTACGGTTGATTTATTCAAACGACTAAAAAAAATGTTTCAAAGGCTGTAACATATGTTGCATAGAACGCTATTTTATAGGGTTTTATACATTATTTTTCTCATCACAAGAATTATGGAGAAGATATTCTCTTGTCAATGGGAAAATATTACCTTTGCGTAGTGATATAAGTCTTTTAAAAAGTAGTTATAATTAAAACGATTAATAAAAAAGTCAGTTACCGATTGTAACCAACTAAAAAACTTGAACGATATGAAAACAATCTCCAACGAACAACTTACCATTCAAGTATCTCCGCATGGAGCGGAACTTTGCAGCATCTTCGCCAATGGAAAAGAATATCTGTGGCAAGCGGATCCTGCTTTTTGAAACGTCACTCTCCTGTCCTATTCCCTATTGTCGGAAGCGTATGGGAAAATGAATATCGCAATGAAGGGATTCCTTATACACTTACCCAACATGGATTTGCCCGCGACATGGAATTTACGCTTGTTTCCGAAAAAGAAGATGAAGTACATTACCGCCTTATCAGTAGTGAAGAGACTTTGCAGAACTATCCGTTTCCATTCTGTCTGGAAATAGATCGCATTCAAGGAAAGCAGATTGAGGTGATATGGAAAGTAAAGAATACCGGTGACAAAGAAATGTATTTTCAGATTGGGGCACATCCTGCTTTCTACTGGCCGGAGTTTGATGCGAACAGTTTAGAAAGAGGGTTCTTCGGATTCGACAGGAAAGATGGTTTGAAGTATATTCTTATTTCTGAAAAGGGATGCGCTGATCCTTCTGTTGAGTATTCCTTAGAGTTGGCAGACGGATTGTTACCATTGGATACTCATACTTTTGATAAAGATGCTTTGATCTTGGAAAACGGCCAGGTTCGCAAAGTCACCTTATTTAATAAGGAGAAACGGGCTTATTTAAGTTTACACTTCAATGCTCCGGTAGTCGGCCTTTGGTCGCCACCTGCAAAGAATGCTCCTTTTGTTTGCATCGAGCCTTGGTATGGACGTTGCGACCGCGCACATTATACAGGGGAATATAAAGATAAAGACTGGATACAGCACCTGCAACCGGATGAGATATTCCAAGGGGGATATACAATTGAAATCGAAGAATAATCGACAATAGCCAACAAGACCCGGCAAATAAAAAGTAGCTGCCGGATTTCACATCTGACAGCTACCAACACCTAATTCTAATCTACAAAACCTAACTTATAAATCTAACCTATGAACCTTTAAGCAACTAATACCCATTGCTCTTACTGAATCTATGAAAATATCTATTGTGTAAACCTCTACCTTATATTATAAACCTAATCGATACGCATTGAATGAATCAACATTGAACGTTCCTCCTTTACTGTAAAAACACATACGATTGTATGGTTCCGATGGAAAAACCAGATTCGTCATTGCTATTTTTCCTCCATTCAGGAATATTTCTACAGAACACTTATCAATAAAGATATCCAAAGCGTATTTATTTTCTTTTTTTATCGGCGCCCAGGTAGCTAATGCGAAATCATCGATATAATTGATCGAAGTCGTCTTTCTACGGTCATGAGCTTCTATTTCATGAGGGACGCTATTCTTTCCGAAATCTACGATACCACTTTTCGTCCGGTCCATTACCAGTCTTTTTTCAGGAAGATTGAAATAGATATCTACCTTTTCACCTTTATCATTAAAGAGACTGAAGCCCATAATCTCCGCTTTGCCGGTAGTAATCTCAATGCTAATTCATAAGCTCCGTTATTATCAGTCAGTAGAGAATCAATATGATAATCATTGGATACGGTGAAAGAAGGAATCTCCTTGTTTTCTTTCCGCAAAGTTTTCGTCTCTGCCACCGGAGCCGCCGAAAGATAAAGCTCACCGTCTTGTGTATAAAGTCCCAACTCACGCGGTAAAGCATTGGCACTACGGAATTGCTTTGTCGGAACAATATTGCAATATTGCCAGTTACTCATCCAAGGTATGGCAACCGTCCGATCACTTGTGTTCGAAAAAACAGACCGTAGCATAGTGATCTTTTCCCCAATCCAGCCATTTTGTGACATTCGGCTGATTATCACAAATAAATTTCGTTCCGTCAAAGTTTCCTGTAAAGTACTGGGTTGCACTCCTCCGAAATAACATCCCGGATTCACGTTTACTATCAACGCCCATTTCTTACGATTTATGTCTCCATCTATCGGAAGTTCCACCATATCCGGACATTCAAACTGACAAGGTTGCACTCCGTACCCTTCGCCAAAGCTACTCAGGTAGTTCCAGTCTTTCAGATTCTTCGAGTCATAAAAACGCATTTCCTTATCGGCAGAGACAATCATAACCCACTTATCTTCCGGTTCATACCGGAAAACTTTCGGATCGCGGAAATCTTTCAAACCATCGGAAGGACGCAGGATGGGGTTCTTCTCATATTTAGTAAATGTCCGTCCATTATCCTTGCTAAAAGCAAGACATTGGATCTGCCCGTTTTTGTCACTGGCAGAAGTATAAAAAGCCAGGATATTCCCTGCTCCGTAACCCGCTACATTTTCCTGATCGACAATAGAGCTACCGGAAAAGATATGCCCTAATGTATCACGGGCAATGGCAGGAGCCAAATGTTCCCAATGCACAAGATCTCTGCTGACGGAATGTCCCCAATGCATATTTCCCCATTTGGAACCGTAAGGGTTGTATTGAAAATACAAATGATATTCTCCATCTTTATACACCAATCCGTTGGCATCATTCATCCAGCCATAGAGAGGAGTATGATGGTAAACAGGGCGGAACTTTTCCGTATTGGCTGTATCAAATGTATCAGATAGTTTGATTTCTTTCCAGCAAAGTGCATCCTTTGATTTATTACGCACACGTACGGTGGCAGTCTTCACTCCGGTAGGCAAGGCAAATGGAACGAAATAGTCCACTTGAGTCTGTGCCAAACGAATATCCATATCGGTATCTGTAGCCTCTCCGGTATCCAGAAGAACCTGACTTTCCATTGCTTCCTCTTCTATAGGAAGCAATATATAATTAGCCGGATAGGTGATGTGAATGACAGTCAGGCTATCACCTTTCTGTTCCAAAGTCAACTTGCTTTTTTTAGTTGTATGGCAATAAGTCAGTCCGTAAGAGACTGCTAATGCAAGTGCCGCACCTTTACATAGTTTTATCCAAGGGGTTGTTTTCATGGCAACAAAGTATTCCTGATTTACACAAGCTTTTAATCAAAATAGATGAAGGCAAAGATAGGGGGGGTATATTCACCTTCGTCTATAAACTTTGTTTCAAAGGGTATCAATTTTGATACATCACCTTACTATTTTTCTACCAGAATTCAAAACAATCAATATTCATAGGACCGAGTATATGAATTTTCATCATATGAATACCGACTGATAATTGTATGTTTGATACTATAAAATCATCATAAACAGTCCAGTTCCCTGTAGTTGTGACAATGGTCCAACTGTATCCCTCCATCAAAAGAAAGGGCGAACTTTCCATCTTCTTCCACTGTCGTACAAACTTTGACTATAGGGATTCTTATCAATCACCTTAAAAATAAGCTGTCAAGCGTAAAAACAAAATCATCCTTATTCATAATATTATCCAAGCCTACAAAAGATGATTAAAAGTCTTTTTTCTCCTTTACTTAAAGGAAAAACAAATATTTTTATGCAATTAATCACTTTTTAATCCCAGATTAAGCCATTTCATTCCTCCTTTTTAATACTTTTCCTTTTACTTTGCCGTTAACTAATAATATCAGAAAAACTATTAATGTACAAATATGAAAAAAAATCTAATCCTATTGTGCAGTTTGCTGGCAAGTTTTACCTTACAGCCCGTACAGACAAATGCACAAACGGCGACTAACAGTCAAAAATTACTCTATCCCTATCCTTTCGCTCCCAGTGAAGGTCTGGTGAATAAAACCGAGAAAGAGCATCGCCAAGAAATTTGTTTAAATGGCTATTGGGATTTCCAACCCATTGCTTTACCGAAAGACTATAAACAAGGTAAAGGAGCAGCTCCCAATTACCACTCCCGAAAGATGGTAGTAACTGGAGTAAGACACGCATCAAAATCCCTTCACCGTGGAATATCAATGCTTTTGCTTACCGCGACCTGGAAGGTCCCGACCACCGCAACTACCCTTCATACCCCAAAGAATGGGAACAAGTGAAAATGGCATGGATGAAAAAAAATATAACAATTCCTTCCAACTGGACAGGCCGGCAAATCAAACTTTACTTTGAAGCCGTCGCAGGATATTCAGAAGTCTATGTCAATAAGGAAAAATAGGTGAAAATTTTGATTTATTCCTGCCTTTCAGTTTCGATATCACTGATAAAGTCACTCCCGGTGAAACAATAGAGGTGCTTGTAGGCGTGCGCAGCCAATCCTTATTTGAAGATAATTCAACTATCGGCCGCCGTATTATCCCGGGAGGCTCTATGTGGGGGTATCAGATCAACGGTATCTGGCAGGATGTATATCTGTTGGCTTTACCCCAAATACATATAGAAGATGTATATGTGAAACCATTGGTTGCCAAGAATACATTAGAAATCGAAGTAACCATACAAAACAAAACCAACCGGAAAGCTGACATACAACTGCAAGGCAATGTCAGAGAATGGATAAATTACGCCGGAACGGACATAAACTCCGCTCCCGTTCCCGCATGGACACTGGGTACGGAAGCATTACAGGTCGCACCACGCAAAGTTTCAATTGCAGCTAATGCATCACAGATAATAACACTGCAAGTACCTGTCAATGAGAATATACTACAATATTGGACTCCCGAACAACCGAATCTGTATGCCTTGTTACTTTCTATCAAGGACAAGAAACAAACTATCGACACGAAATACGAACGTTTTGGTTGGCGTGAATGGACATTACAGGGAACCACACAATACCTCAATGGCAAACCTTATGCTCTACACGGAGACTCCTGGCACTTCATGGGTATCCCGCAAATGACACGCCGCTACGCATGGGCATGGTTTACCGCTATTAAAGGCATGAACGGCAACGCAGTTCGTCCGCACGCACAGGTTTATCCTCGTTTTTATATGGATATGGCGGATGAAATGGGAATCTGCGCACTGAATGAGACCGCTAACTGGGCTAGCGACGGCGGTCCGAAACTAGATTCAGATCACTTCTGGGAAGCATCGAAAGAACATTTAAAGCGTTTCGTCCTGCGTGACCGTAACCATGCTTCTGTTTTTGGTTGGAGTATCAGCAACGAAAACAAACCCGTTATCCTACATGTGTACAACCGTCCCGAATTAATACCAGCCCAACAAAAAGCATGGAAAGAATGGCGTGACATTGTACGTCTGTACGACCCTACCCGTCCTTGGATTTCATCTGACGGCGAAGACGACGGTAATGGTATATTACCCGTGACCGTAGGACATTACGGAGACATCAACTCCATGAAAAACTGGATTAATATCGGAAAGCCTTGGGGAATCGGTGAACACAGTATGGCTTATTACGGCACCCCTGAACAAGTATCCAAATATAATGGAGAACGCGCTTACGAATCACAGGAAGGCCGCATGGAAGGACTGGCTAACGAATGTTACAACCTAATAGCCAACCAACGCCGGATGGGGGCTTCATACAGTACGGTTTTCAATATGGCATGGTATGCGCTGAAACCACTCCCACTCGGTAAAAAAGACATTACCAAAGCACCTGATGTTAGAGAAGATGGTGTATTTTTCGGTGAGTACAAAGAGGGGATTCCGGGTGTACAACCAGAACGTGTGGGACCTTATTGCACTACATTCAATCCTCGGCTATGATCCCACCTTGCCACTCTATCAAGAATGGCCGATGTATAGTGCCTTACGTGCTGCCAATGCTCCGGGCGCACCAGCATGGTCTCCTTATGCCATCATCGACAAAGAGCAATATAAAGCTCACAAAACTACCAATCCGGACAAAAATTATAAGGAGGTAGTATTTATCGGCAATCCAGAAAGCAAAGTAAAACACCTGTTAAATGCACAAGGAGTAGCATTCGCTTCTAAAATCACCACTCCCTCCTCACTGCTTTACATCATAGATGGCAGCCAAGTGTTAGATGACACTACCCAAAAGGAAATACAGAAACAACTCGCCAAAGGTGCAGATTTATGGATTTGGGGAATTACACCGGAAACAGTAGGCAGATACAATGATATTCTACCACTTCCTGTCGCACTGGAACCACTGAAACGTTCCTCTTTCCTACCTGTGCAGAAAGCATGGATGCAAGGACTTAACAATTCTGATTTCTATTTCTGCGAACTTCAAAAAGCAGATGCTTCCAATTATTCATTAAAAGGCACATTCGTAGAAGAAGGGGATATCTTGTTGAACGCTTGTAAGACTGACTGGCGCAAATGGAACAAACGTCCGGAGGAAATCAAAACTGCCGGAACAATTCGCAGCGAATACGAATGTACGTCCACTACTCCGGTATTTGTTAAATACCAGCAAGGTGCTTCCTCCTTTTATTTAAGTACATTGACCGAATTCGCCAATTCAGAAAAAGGATACAACACATTAAGTATGATCTTAAAAAATGCAGGAATAAGCTATCAGAAGCCAGAAACCAATATTAATGAAGTATTCTTCCTGCGTGATGAACAGATAAACTTCCCCGTAGCAACCAAAGAAAAATTCGTAAAGAAAGATAACGGATGGACACTGGAATTCTACGTATTCAGCCCGCGCCCTCTGGATGACCTGCTGATAGAGCCTAATATGCCAAAACTCTCTCTGATGTTAAAAGCAAAAACTCGTGAATTATTCATTAATGACACCCCCTATACAAGCATATCTCACGACGGACGTAACGAGGTAATCTATAAAGAAATCCCTCTATTGCAAGGATGGAATAAACTGGTTATTAAAATAGGAGACGGAGACCGGAATGATTTCAGCGGTTTCTTTAAATGCGATAACAAGAAGGATTTTCTTCCGACTTTGAAAGCTGCCTTCACAAACCCGGAAGCCAGATAAAATGAAGATAAAAAGAGGATTAAAAACGATTAAAAATAAAAGTACCATGAGAATCTTACATTTCTTTGCTACGATCACAGTTGCTGCAATGTTAAGCGGATGTAATAGAGAGCAATCACAAACCACTAACCGGACACCGGTCGACTATGTCAATCCATACATAGGGAATATCAGCCATCTGCTAGTTCCCACGTTTCCGACCATCCAATTACCCAACAGTATGCTTCGTGTCTATCCCGAACGAGCAGACTATACAACCGAACTTCTGAACGGGCTTCCGCTGATCGTCACCAACCATCGGGAACGTTCCGCCTTCAACCTCAGTCCCTATCAGGGAAAAAGAGCTTCGTCCCATCATAACTTACAACTACGATAACGAACATATCACGCCTTACTCGTATCAAGTAGACCTGAACGACAACAGCATGAAAGCGGAATACGCCCTTTCCCATCAGTCGGCTCTCTATCGGATTACATTTGAGGCGGACAAACCCGCCTATATCATTGTCAACTCCCGCAACGGCTCCATTCATGTAGGCGAAAACTTTATCAGCGGCCATCAGCAATTAAGTGCCAACACCAATGTGTACGTATATATCGAACCACAGGAAAAACCGGTAAGCACTGGCATCTTAAAAACGGAGTCATCGAAGCCAGCAAAGACAATGCGGAAGGCATCAACGCCTGCGCGGCATGGCGTTTTGCCGACGGCACAACATCAGTCAGCCTTCGTTACGGCATCTCTTTCATCAGCGAAGAACAGGCTGAAAAGAATATGCGTAATGAACTGAAAGACTACAATATAAAAAACCTGGCAAAAGCAGGACGCCAAATCTGGAACGAAACTCTAGGACGTATCAAAGTGGAAGGAGGAACAGAAGATGACAAGACTGTATTATACTCTTCATTCTACCGTACTTTCGAACGTCCTATCTGCATGAGTGAAGCCGGTGGCCGTTACTTTAGTGCTTTTTGACGGCAAGGTACATGATGACAACGGTACGCCTTTCTATAACGATGACTGGATTTGGGACACATACCGTGCGGCACATCCACTTCGTATATTGATCGACACCAAAAAGAAGAAGACATCATTGCTTCTTTCCTGTTAATGGCGGAACAGATGGGAACAATGTGGATGCCTACCTTCCCTGAAGTTACAGGTGACTCACGCCGCATGAACTCCAATCATGCCGTTGCCACCATAGCCGACGCTCTGGCTAAAGGACTGAACATAAATGCGGTGAAAGCCTATGAAGCGTGCCGGAAAGGAATGGAAGAAAAACTCTTGCGCCCGGTCGGGGAGCCGCTGCCGGATGGTTGGACAACTTCTACCGCGAAAACGGATATATCCCCGCCCTTCGCCCGGATGAAAAGGAAACAGATCCGAATGTACACCCTTTCGAAAAGCGTCAACCTGTCGCTGTCACATTAGGAACCAGCTACGACCAATGGTGTCTTTCTCGTATCGCAGAATTATTGGGTAAGAAAGACGAAGCCGCCCACTATCTGCAATGCTCTTACAACTATCGGAATATCTTCAATAAAGAGACCGGTTTCTTCCACCCGAAAGATAAGGAAGGCAAGTGGATTACACCGTTCGATTACCGTTATTCCGGTGGTATGGGCGCCCGCGAATATTATGGAGAGAACAATGGTTGGGTTTACCGCTGGGACGTGCCACACAATGTAGCCGACCTCATCAGCCTTATGGGAGGAAACGAGCAGTTCATCGCCAACCTTGACCGTACTTTCACCGAACCGCTGGGACGGAGCAAATATGAATTCTATTCAAAACTACCTGACCACACGGGTAATGTCGGGCAGTTTTCTATGGCAAATGAGCCATCATTACACATACCTTATCTCTACAATTATGCAGGTCAACCCTGGAAAACGCAGAAGCGTATCCGTCAGATGCTGAAAACATGGTTCCGTAATGACCTCATGGGAATACCTGGGGACGAAGATGGCGGAGGTATGACTTCATTTGTGGTCTTCTCTTCATTGGGTTTTTATCCTGTCACTCCGGGCTTACCAACCTACAATATCGGAAGTCCACTTTTCACAAATACAAAAATAATACTCAGCAACGGTTCCGTATTTGAAATCGAAGCCCAGAATGCTTCCGACGAAAATAAGTACATCCAATCGGCTACACTGAACGGTCAAAAATGGGAAAAACCCTGGTTCAGCCATGACGATTTGAAAAACGGAGGTAAATTAGTACTGACAATGGGCAATAAACCTAATAAAGCATGGGGCAGCGAAGACAATGCCGTTCCTCCTTCAGCAGAAGCCAAATAAGTACTGCCCGATTTATATGAAGATGTCGCAAAATAGAATTTTCATTTCCTACATTCTATTTTGGGACATCTTCATATTTCATTAAACGTATGATCGTAATAACAAACGGTAGTTTGAAAGTATTGCCTTATAAATAAATTCTGATTCTTGGGGATATCATACAGTTTTTTGTATTTTTGCACTATAAATAAAGTACTATGAAATATCAACTACAAATATTGTTTTTTATCTTACTTTGCCTGGTAGGCAAATTGGAAGCGTCTTCTTTATATGATTACGGACTTTCTCTCAAATCCCATGCAGTAGCTGGAATTGAGAGAACAACCTTGTACTTGGATGATAACCAACCTTTCTCTATAAAAAACGATTTCACGATTTCTTTTCAAATGTATGTACGTGTCAATGAGCATGACTTCGGCTCTATTCTCCATCTGCATACAAACACCAATCAATATATCCGTTTTCATTTGTAGCAGGTGAAGAAAGACACTTTCCGGCATTGGTACTCAACGAAGGCATCGTCAACATTAACAGCCCCATAGAACGAGAAAAATGGCTGGATGTTTCTTTTTGCACTTGCGTTTGAAGGATAATGTCATAGAAATAGATTACGATAACAAGAAAATATCAGCTATGGCTCCCTTACAAGGAGTGAAAAGTGTTACCGCTTTATTCGGACAAATGCAAAACTATCTGGCAGATGTAGCTCCAATAAATCTTAGAAATATAACCATCATACAAGATGGAAAACAGATACGTGAATGGAAGTTGTGGAAGCATAATGATAATGTCTGTTATGATGAAATAGAAAGAGCTGTGGCACGTGCTGTCCATCCCTTATGGTTAATTGACAATCATATCGAATGGAAACTTGTTCATCAGGCTAAAATTCCGGGAAAACTGAACGTGGCCTTCAATGCCCGTGAGGCCTTATTTTATTTAGTCAAATCCCAATCAATCGAAATCTTAGACGAGAATGGAGTTTTGCAGAACGAAGTGATAGTGCGTGGAGGCTATCCGGCTGTAGAATTCCCCAACCATCTATTATATGATACTTTAACCAATAAGCTTGTGTCTTATTATCCCAAGAAAGGCATAATTTCCAGTTTCTCATTTGACACAGAAAAATGGAGTAATGAGATACGCAACACAGAAGAAGCCACCAATTATAATCATGCCAAAACTTTTAATCCGGCAGACTCTTGTTTCTACTTTTTCGGAGGTTATGGTTTCAATACCGCAACGATCTTTACCGGATGAAATCCGGTACTAACAAAGTGGAACAAATAGAATACGAACGTCCCCTCTACCCCCGTTATTCGGCAGCTATGGCTCTAGTGGGCGATGAATTATATATCTTCGGCGGTAGAGGGAACAAGTATGGCAAACAAGAGTTGAGTAGCCATTATTATTGGGGATTATGCTCCATCAATCTGAAAAATAAGCAGTCACGTATAGTCTGGCAACAAAATAATCCCAAAGAAGATGGTACGATAATGGCCTCTTCCATGTATTTCGAGCCATCGGATAGTTCCTTTTATGCTGTTTCGACAAATAAAGGAGGTGTGTTATGGAAGATTTCAATGAAAGATTCCGTCTATACGGAAGTTTCAAAGCCCATTTATAACGAATCAACTTATCAGGATTGTGACTTCAGTCTTTATACTTCTCCGTCACATGGAAAGTTATTCTTAGTATTAGATAAAATACTAAGTAACCACACACATGATGTGGCTATTTACGCCATCAATATGCCTCTCGTAAATGAAATGGATATCCGGCAGTCAACAGTTGAAGAAAGCGCTAACAGCCGATGGCATTTCTATACCGCCGGAGTCTTACTGCTACTTGCATTGGTCGGTTTAGTATTCTACCGTTTCAAATACAGCAGTAAAAAGAAAAAAGCATCTGCAGCCGGGAGGATTATAGAAGAAACTCCCACTGCAACAACTGAAGACAGCCTCAAACAACCAGAATGTCTGAATCCAGAATCATACCGAAAAAAGAAAGAATACAAGACACGGAATCCGTTTTCACAAAAACGATCAATTATTATGACCGTAGCCGTGCATCTATTTCTTTGTTGGGCTGTTTCAATGTACGCGATAAAAATGGAAATGACATCACATCCAATTTTACCCCCGTCTGAAACACTTGCTTATTCTGCTGATACTTTATACAGAAAAAAATGCCCAAGGCATCCTAACTTCCAAAACAACGGAAATACTATGGCGGAAAAAGAAGAAACAGCCGCCCGCAATAACCGTAATGTAAATCTGCGCAAGCTACGGGTATTGTTGAAAGTATCGGAGATATGGAAGTAATGATAGAAAACAATTTCTTGCGTATAAAATGGGGAACAAATGTTTTTTGCGATTACCACACATTACTTGCATGTACCAAACAATTCGAACAAGTGAAAAGTGAAGAATTGCTCAATAAAATTTTAGAGTTATTGCTATATGGTCCTTTATTACCCAATACCATTGTTGATTGGCTGGACGATTTTAAAGATGCCTATTCCAGTCATTCTATTGACTTATTAAAAAATTTGCTGGATATTGAAATCAGCCGGAATCATCAGGATATGATTATCCGGCTTGCCGACATCATGTTCCTGCATGACCCGCTCAATGAGGAGGCTCTGGCTGCTAAATGTACAGTACTGGCCGCACAAGGGAAAAAAGGTATAGCTCGAAACCTATATGATCGTTTCTGCAAAGAATATCACGACTCGATGGGTGAAAGCTACAAAATCCCATTTGCCGACTTATAAGTCCGGCCGACAATTGCTTCTTAATTAATTATTCTATAAAACACACCTCCCCTCTCCTTAAACCACCGATACATATCAAGATGGAGGAAAGAGGGGGAGATTCTATACTTTCTTTATTACAAACGCGAATAATTCCAGTAATATTTTATAGCCCGTTACATTGTTTTCATCCAATACCAAGAAAAACAGCACCTATTTGTGAATGATTATAAGAAAAATAAAGGATTAATTCACATTTAATCGTTTTTTAATCCCCGATTAATTGCAAATACCCTTCTTTTTTTATTGTCTTTTAGTTCATTTGCAGAAAATTAATCTTAAAAATATAATATTATTATGAAAGAAGAAAGAACACCTTAATCTGATTCGAATGACGAACCTTAAAACGAATTCAGGCTCTCTCATCCGATTAATTCTTAATTTAGTGATTACTCATAAATAAATTCATGAAAAACATGAAACAACGATTTTCCAAGTACATGAGATATTATGAAAAAAATCTCATTTTAATTTTGATGCTGTTTAGTGTTTCGGTCATACAAGCACAAAACCGAACGTTAAAAGGAACAGTGACCGATGCACAAGGTGAGCCTATTATCGGTGCCAACGTTGTGATAGTAGGCGGAACAAAAGGTGTAATAACCGACCTTGATGGTAAATACTCTATTCAGATTCCTGAAAGTGGCGCTGTATTAAAATTCTCTTACATTGGCTTTAAAACCAAATCATTCAATATAGTAAAAGGAAAGAATGTATTGAATGTGACGTTGGATGAAGATGCTGTAATGTTGGAACAGACAGTAGTAACAGCTATGGACTTACGTCGCGATGAAAAATCTCTGTCTACCGCCTTCCAGAAAATGGACATAGAAGGCATGACCGAAAACCGGGATGCCGGATTTGTAAATATGCTGGCTGGTAAAGTAGCTGGTCTGCAAGTGATATCAAATGGTGCTGCCGGTTCAGCCACAGTACGTATCCGTGGTGCCAATTCCATTTCCGGCAACAACCAACCACTCTACGTAATCGACGGTGTACCTATTATAAATGATGTGACTGGTGGTGAAATCGATTACGGTAACCCTGCTAACAGTATCAATCCCGACGACATTGAAAATATCGTAGTTTTGAAAGGGGCCAACGCATCCGCACTCTACGGTTCGGATGCCGCTAATGGTGCTATATTGATTACGACCAAAAAAGACCGGTCAAAAAAGTGGTCTGGGGATTACGTACTCTACAAATGTACAATTCACAGAATTTTCACAATACCCTATCTATCAGAATATCTATGGCGGTGGGCACATCAACCGTTTTGAAAATAACAAAGCCAACTCATTCAATGGTGACGTAAAGGTTCCTTATGATCCAAATATGCCTTATGGCATCCAACGAATGGAAGGTTACGATAATTCCGTTCATGGGGTATGCCTATGTTAGGCTTTCAGGTAGTAGGACGCAACGGAGAACTCAAAGCCTATGTTCCTACTCCGGAAAATACAACCTCTATGTACCAGACTGCTTACTCCCTGGACAAACAGTGTTTCTATAGAACGGGCCACCGAACATGTCTCTACCCGTATCGGCTTTACCAACCTGCGAAGCGACGACGTACTGGAAGGGTTGAACAAACTTACCCGTAACGCATTCAATGTACGTTCCAATGTGAAGTTGACAAAGTCATTGGATGTCGATCTGAATGGACGCTATACACATGAGCATGTCAACAACCGCTCTTATCGTAACAATTCAGACCGTAACCCTATCTATACACTGATGGATATGCCCCGTGACCTTTCCATACAGGAAATGTATCCTTGGAAAGATGAAAACGGAAAACCGACCGCCCTTCAATTTAAAAAGTCCGGTATGGATGCTGAACGAGCTTTCCAACCAAGACAAGAAAGAATGGTTACTGGCCGATGTAACAGTAAACTACAAACTGACCAAAGATCTGAAGCTGCGTTTGAAGGCCGCTCTCGACCTGAATATGAAAGAGGGGTATGAATTCCGCAATATGTACACTCCGGGGATGCCGACGGATTTTACAAAGAGTTCACAGAGAAAGCTCGTAACTATACTTATGAGGCTATGCTTTCTTACAACAAGACTGAAAGACTTCAATATATCCGCCAGCGTGGGTGCCAATTCGCAGGATTTCCTGTTTAAGAAACAAAACTCGGAAGTCGGAACATTGGCTACCTCCGACTTTATTTCTCTTACCAATAATGGCGCCACTATCAAATCATGGCCGGAATATAATGCAAAGAAAAAAGCAAGCAATCTATGGAACAGTCAGTGTAGGTTATAAAGATTTCATTTATCTGGATGTTACCGGACGTAACGACTGGTCATCTGCCTTACCTTCTGACAACCGTTCTTATTTCTATTCCTCCTACGGCGTCAGTTTCGTACTGACGGAGTTGGTAAAAAAGCATTCCAAAAGATTGGCTATCGTATGCCAAGTTCCGTGGTTCTTATGCCAAAGTAGGTAATGATACCGGTTTCGACCAGTTGCTAAATGGATTCAGTTATAACACTTCTTATCTGGGGGACATGGCGTGGTTCGAAAGTGAAAACAAACGGAAAACCAACACATTGAAACCGGAAAGTACCACTTCATTCGAAACGGGATTAGATCTGCGCTTCCTGCAAGACCGCGCTTCCTTTAGTTTCACTTATTATAATAAGAATACCAAAAACCAAATTTTGACTTCCACCATCAACGGTGTAAGCGGATATGGAGAAGCCTTGTTCAATGCCGGTGAAGTAAAGAACTGGGGATATGAAGTGACATTGGGAGTCGTTCCTTTTAGAAATAAAGATTGGGAATGGAAAGTAGACATCAACTGGGCGAAAAACAACTCAGAAGTAGTTTCACTGGCAAACGGAATGGACTACATGACACTGACTACCGTTCAAGACAGTGTAGAATTACGTATCGTGAAAGGTGAGCCGTTGGTAAGTCTTTATTGCCGTGAGCCATGGAAAACCAATGATGAAGGACAAGTATTGGTGGGAGCCAACGGTCGTCCCCTGTCAGGTGAAGCCAAATTCCTCGCCAGCGTAGAACCGAAATGGACGGGTAGTATCCGTACTTCACTCCGTTGGAAAGACTTGTCTTTTTCTGCCATGCTCGACATTCGTATGGGTGGACACGTATGGTCGGAAACGGCTTTCCAGTCTTCCAGAAACGCACAGTCCATCATGTCACTGGGCGGACGTACAGAACATTTATTTGCTGATATGATTCTCAACGAAGGTGACCAGACGGGCTATCTCGGTATTCTGGATTCAAAATATGTACCTTCCGGCAAAAACAACATTTATATGGATGCTTCCCGCCCGAAAGGCATGAATATCCCCGGAGCCGTTTATGACAGTTCCGTACCGGGACTAGCGGGACAGCCTTGCCGGGCATGGATTAAACCAATAGACTATTGGACTAATGATAGTGGCAAAAACGGTGAGCTGTACCTGTATGACGCCTCTTATGTAAAACTGAAAGAGATTTCCTTAGGATATAATATTCCTAAGAATTGGTTAAGAAAGATAGGTTTCATACAATCCATGAGAGTTTCGGCCGTAGGTAGAAACGTAGCCATCCTTCATCAGAAAACGCCGAAAGGAATTGACCCGGAAGCTACATCTTCCATGGGAATCCAACAAGGCTTGGAACGAGGTTTCAACTTACCGACTTCCAGTTACGGTTTCGATTTTAAAATAACTTTTTAACAGCGATGACAATGAAAAAGTATTTATATACATTATGTACCGCAGCTCTGTTGGGATTGGCAACATCTTGCGTAGATAGTTTCGACGCAACTAACCAGAACCCCAACAAACTATATCTGGATGAGATTGATATTCAGAAAATATTTCCAGGCACTATCTACAAGTCTCTGGACGTATTATCCGAAATGAATTATAACTATTACGCCTATATGGCACGCTACGTGGTTTCTGGACCAGCCCGCAAAGTTCAGACAATGTAGGTGACAGATTCTATAACTTCTATAAGAAAGTATTGGGTGATGTAGCTATTATGGAAGATAAATACGCTCAGGACACCGATAGAAATTATTGGGCAATACTGATTACCTGAAAGCCTACCTCTACTCCGTACTGACAGGCACTTGGGGACCGATACCTATGGACGCAGCTTGTAAAGAGACTTATGGAAACGTATATTACTATAACAGTGAAGCTGAAGCATATATGCAAATCCTCCGTTGGCTGGATCAAGCAGTAGAAACTTTCGACCCGAACGGACCCAAAATGCTGAAAGATCCTTTCTATCCTTCTGCCAGTGGTGACAGTGACATTGAAAAATGGCGTAAATTTGCCAACTCCTTACGTCTGGACGTGGCTATCCGCATGATGAACATGAAAAAAAAGCCCTGAAGCTATCTCTATGGCACGTGAGCAAATTGAAAAAGCGTTGAACGAAACCAACCGCAACTACTTATTCAGCTCCAACAATGACAATGCAGCAGGACGCTATGGTACTGACCCCAATGCCGACGTTTCCTTATATTACAACCGTATCCTGAAAGAATTCGATCTGGGCACCAAGCTGGAGACAGAAATAGGCGGGCTGACTTACCCGGCAATGAACGAATACTTCTTCTGTTATATGCGCTCTTACAAAGATCCCCGTTTGAGCAGATATGCGCAAACATCCCGTATCAATGAAACGGGTGATTACCGTGCCGTAGTAAGAGACTCCCTATGGTCGGAAGCAGAACAGAAATACGTACAAGTTTCATACAGAATACCTTTCCTACCCCGCTTCGAGCTGAAACAAACACCGAGTGGATGGATTGTCGGCAAGGATGAACACAACAACAACCTTCAGAGCCTTTATTCAACCGCTTCCGTAAGTATTGAAGGCTACACATATGCTCTGATTCAGCGCGATTTCATCAAACAGGATGCTATGGTGAAACTGTTGACATGGGCGGACGTAAACTTCATGCTTGCCGAAATCCAATTACGTAAAGATGAATGGGGTGTGAATGTTGCATTGCCGCAGAGTGCTGAACAATATTACTACAACGGTATTACTGCTTCCATGAACGAATATAGTGTTACTGCTGGAATCTCCGAATACATAGAACGTAACGGAGTCAAATGGAACACCAACGGACTGGGATGTCGTGACTACCGTGCCTTCTACAAAGCCGATATCAACGGAAAAGGCGGTTATAAAAACAATCTGGAACAAGTATGGAAACAACGTTACATCGCCGACTACTTCAACGGATTTGCCGGTTGGACACTGGAACGCAGAACACGTGTGATGAAATATCCTCCTATTTTCTATAACGGAACTCCGAACAATTACGGGACCTACGGGGCCAATCAATTCGATCCGGTTCCCGAACGTTTGCAATATCCTACAGACGAACGTAACTGGAACATGAACTATTACCGGGAAGCCTGCCGTATGCTACAATCCACTTCACTGGTACCTCGTTCCGACGGAAACTATAATGATAATTTCTTTACTCCATTGGGTATCGGCGGACCATACAATCAAGAAGGTCTATATGAACGTTGGAAAGGCGGTCAGTTAATGTATAATAACGAAATGGTAGCTCATTGGTATGGAGACACCATTGAAGAATTTGTCGAAAACGTATTGGAAGACTATCCCGAGTATGCTTCCCTACAAGGAGAAGAACGCTTAGCGGCAAGTATCAAGTTTGTACGCATAGAAGATAATAAATAATAAAATAAAAAGAAAGACAGTTATGAAACTAATGAAATACATTACGGGGTGCTCTGCCGCTTTATTACTTCTTGCGGGATGCAACAAAGAAGAGGGTCCGAACATCGATGACTACTTCTTGAACTATGAAATTCCGGAAATTCCTGTCACCGAAGACTATCAGGTAGGCATTTTCTACTACAAAGGGAATGATATTACCACCGGGCCGAACGGTGAGCCGAACTTTACCCGTTGGGAGCTTCTGACGCTGACCGATAAGGAATTGAGTGCAAAGAATGACTATAATAACCTGACACCGCAAGTAATGCCCGAATCACAAAAAAGACGGCTATTTACAGCCGGATGCAGGAAGTCAAAGTTACCGTATGATTCCAATGATACAACAACACGTGGACGATTGCATCGAAGCTGGGGCAGACTTTATCATTCTGCCCGAAGCAGGAGCAGATTTGGGTAAAGGACCCGGTACCGAAATTAATCAAGGTGACTCTCTGTTCATCACCTTGATGTTGGGACGCTCTGGCAGAGGCGGCAAACGCCTTCCGATGCCACACATGGGACAACCGGGTATAGACTTCGTCGACTTGAAAACGATGAAAATTGTGGTTAGTGTTAACTGGAACAACATCGTCGACCTGCCTCCTACACTATCTTCAACCAATTGTATCGAGACTGCAGCCGGAAAGGTATATGATGGTATCACATACACCCGCCAACAACTGCTGAACAACTTCTTCAGCAAAATCGGCTGTTACTTCTCTGACGACCGCTACTACAAAATCGGTGGCACGCGTCCGGTGGTTTACATTAAAAATAAGACTGGTGAAATCTATGCACAAGAATCCAAAGCCATGTACGATGGCATCCGGAAAGCTGTGAAAGAAGCTACCGGCTACGACATCTACATCATGGTGGAAAGTGCCGATGTATGGTGCAACCAGATGCGTTACCAATACTTTTACATGGAAGGCTGCGTAGACGCTGTAGCCAGCCGTAATATGTACGACCAGTCGGAAATGAGCCGCTCTTATATGTATCCGCAAATGATAGACCAGAACTGGAAGTACAACCGTGAGACTGCATTACCAGCATTTGGCGACGGAAGCATGGAGTTCGTTCCTACTGTTGGTCCGGCTTGGAACAAGCTGGTGCAGGATGGTCGCGGTTCTATCGGTAACTCACCGATTGTAAAAAAGACCCTGCCACATATCGTACCATGTGTAACGTAGCCAAGATGAATGCCGGACGCAACCGTCTGATTCTGGTTGACTCTTACAACAAATATAATTTCGACTCATTCATCGAGCCGACAGTAGAAAATTATGGCAACGGATATGGAAAGACATACCTGCAAATCACCCGTGAGCAATTCAAGAAGAACTAAAATGTTAACTTTTTAATGACGAAAAGAATATGAAAAATAAATATTGGAAATACATATGTCTGCTAGGTTTGGGGGCTTTCTGCTGGACATGCTCTGATGACAATCCGAATGACGGGCCCGACGGTCCCGGCTCTGAAGGTGGACAGGGAACGGAACAAGAAATTGTACGTTCCTATAAAATAGGTACATTGGCTGGATTCGAAGGCAACTTGCGCCAAAAGATGGACAAGCCGTTCACTGACGTTTCTACTATGCACAACCGTTCATTATTCTGCCGTTACGTAGCTTCTGCTTATCCCGAAGCACAAGATGACAAAGCATATCCCGGTCCAATTACCGAAGCCGACTGGTGGGACAACTTCGTAGAAGAAATCGCTTACAGTGGTCAGGATTATGTTGCCATGAACTGTCGTGGTGAAGCAAATCCTGATATAGACCACGGTCGCCCCGACAAACTCCATGACTTGATGGCAGCTATCAAACGCAAAGGTGTGGAACATGAATTCAAGATCGCTATCTTTGATGATACCCCTGCCTCATGGTCGGCTGCACGCAATGCACATAAAGGATACGGATACGACAACAAACCGTTCAAAAATGGTAGCCGCGTAGAGGGTTCACACTATCCGCTACTCTTCCTCGACCCTGAGAAAGAAGATATGAAAGGTGCAAACAACGATTTCCGCAAAGAGATATATTACTACATCTGGGATGCCAACCTGAAACCATCGTTCGAAAATGTTCCGCGTGACTATTGGTTTGAGATAGACGGACGCCCTGTCATCCTATTCTGGAACCCCAATGGATTCCTACAGGACAGTTATCTTAGCGAACTGATGAAGAAAGACCCGGTAAAGTACAAAAAAGTACGACCGGACTTGACGAAACGAAATCAGATGCCTATCATGGAAAGTTGAGTTATATTCTGAAGTGTATCAGCGACGACTTCAACACCACATTTGGCGTACGTCCGTTCCTCATCATCCAACGCGAATGGACTGACCGGGACTACTCACTGGTGGACTGCCCCTATCTGGATGGTATTCACAACTGGTTTGCCGTTCCTACAATGGATATGGCAGAGGACGTATATAACGAAAACTTGCTCTACAACACCTATATTTCCGCTTACAACTTCAAAGGTTTCAGCGTAGGCAGCGGATGTCCGGGATTCGTACAAGGTGATCTAGCTCGTCCGAACTGGCAATTTATAGATGCCGACCACGGTAGTTATGCAACCAAGATGATGGAATCTTTCCTATCCAAGAAGCCTGATCTGGTATTCCTTGAAGGATTTACCGACCTTGCAGAAAACGCTGCATGGTGGCGTAGTTCGGACAAGATCTATTACGATTATCCCAACCAGCGCATCAACCTGCTCCGTAAGTATAGCAATCATCCTTTCCCGACCAGACAGAAACTGGAAGCTGAAGCTTGTGACTACTGTTACCAAGGCACTGTTTCCGGCAGCAAGATAGAAACATCTCTGACGGAAGTGGAAATGAACAATGCTCCCGAACAGGGAGTAGTAAAATATTGCAACGACACGAAGTATAACGGTGGTTGGCATACCAACCTCACTTCCGGTGGTCTGAACACACTGAAATGGAAAGAACTCCCTTTCAGAACCGGAAAATCAACTATCCATTTCCGCTATTCCAGCAATGGTGCTGCCAGCGTACGTTGCCAGATTGGCGATACAATGACAAAAAGCGTAAGCCTCCCCGCAACAGGCAGTACATGGGAAGAAGTCGAAATAGCAGTTTATTCTCGCGATGCACGTGGATATGCCGACTTCAACCTGATAGTGACCGAAGGTGACATCAGCCTGAATTATGCAGAGATTATCGCAGAGAAATAAAGAAACAAGAAAAATGAAATATTTATCAAACTAAAAAATTTACCTATGATGAACAAAAGAGTATTAAACAGTTTTCTCTATGGAGCACTGTTGTTTTCATTAGGAACAGGAGTTGTTTCCTGTAAGGATTACGACTCGGATATTGAAGGACTGAACAACCGTATCAGCACGGTTGAATCTGACATGGATAGATTCAAAGAAAAGATTGAGGCTGCATTGAACGCCAATCTGACAGTACAGAGCTGGTATCCCAGTGAAGACCAATCACAATACACAATTGTATTAAGCAACGGAGACGAATTATATGTACAGGCTTCCAATAAAGCGACTCCTTTCTACCAGTTCAAGGTGGAAGAAGGTACATGGAGATACACCAAAGACAAAGGTGCAGGCTGGTACAAGGTGTTGACATTCGGCACTGAACAGGAAATCCCCGGAACAGATAAAGACCAGTTATACTACGACAAGAGTAACGGTTACATCTACATCCAAAAAACAGAAGGACTGGTGCAAACCACCATCACAGCTGATAAAGACACTCCGATTCTGGCAGAGAACAAAGAGAATAAGACGCTCTCTGTCTATATCTACGGTGAAAACTATATCCTCCCCGTACAGGGCGGTGGTTTCAGCGGTATCAGCTCTATCCTCTTCCAAAAACAATTTGTTTTTGAGGAAGACGAGTTCCTGGAAGCAGCCAGCTATACTAACAAACTAGGTAAAGTGGTTACTGCCCATACAGCTACCGCCAAGTTCAAGATTCTGCCTAAAGACATCGACTTGTCCGAAGCAGACTTCCAGTGCGCGGATATCCACGAATTGAAACTGACACGTGCGGAAGTGCCTCAACTGTTGGTAAATACCAATAAGAAACTGGACGAAAACGGCCTCCTGACCGTAGAACTGACTCCAAGCAACATGACAGCCCCATACTACGGTGCAGTGTTGGAAATCACATTGGACAAGACCACTACCAGTTCCAATTATTTCGTAGTGAAACCGACTTCTTACAGCGCCAGCAACGGTCTGTTTGCTTATCGTGAAACACGTACGCTTTATCAGGACTCGGAATCTCTGAAATTCATCAGCACCGAAAGTCTCGACCTTGCTAAAACAATAGGCTGGGGATTCGGCGAAAGCGGAGAAGTGAAGTTTGTAGACGAACTGGGATTCGGTGAATTGGCTATTGAAACAACTTATGAGTTGACAGAGAACCCAAATAACACATTCGAAGTAACAGATAAAGGTGTGTTAACCGCTAAAGCTGCCAACAAATCAGGTAAAGTGAAAGTGACTTATACTGTTGCCGAAGAAGAATTCTCTAAAGAAGTATTGATTTACTCACAAGATGAATCGACTGCTAAAAATGGTATTGGACTGACAGGTGTAACAGAACTGTTGAGCAATATCGAAAGTCTTTATAAAGGTACCAAAGTCATCAAAGTGCACAATGCTCAAACCACATTGGAAAATATGGGTGTTACTGCATCTAAAGCATGGAAACTGGGTACTCAACTTAACGGTGGCAGCTGGGAAACAATCCCTATGACTACAAATCTCGCAACGATTACACAAGAAACCGAGTTGGCTAATGGTGAAGTATGTCTTTACTATGATGCGGCTCAAAAGGCTAATTATCTATTGGTAGGTCCTCAAACTGAAGGTATAGATGGTGCTAACCTGTTCGCTATGAATGACGAGGGGACAGACAAAGCAGCTTTCACACTCAATGAAAAAAAGAAGTGGGATTGTATATAGGTAATGTAACTTCGAAGTACGTAGTAGAAGCTCCGACAAAGAAACCTGAATTGAATATCATGATTTACGGTAAGGCTGGTATCAACAATGAAACACCGTCCATACGTTTGGGCGAAAGATATACAATTCCGGGTGTATATGATGAAACGGAAGGTTATCACTTTACTAATGTGGATCTGCGCAAAACGTTATATAACTTCAAACCTGCCGATGCAGAATTCACCATCACGTTGAACAAAAACGATCAGAATACAAAAGTAAAAAGAAAGATGGGATGCCAATAATGTAATATGGGATGCTGCCAATTACACACTCACACTGGTTCGTAACAGCCCGCACATGCAGTTATTCCAGCTTAATTTCAATGACAAGAAGATCAATGAAATGAATGAAGCTGACAACGGCCTCAAGTTCTCGTGGACATTCAATGCCGGAAAGGGAGAGGTGAAATCCGAAGGTAATGAACAGTGGTACATCAAAGACCCTGTACGCCAACCGGGAGAGCATACAATTTACATGGGTAGTGATAAACAACCGAATGCAACAGGAGTTGTAAGCAAAGACTATGAAATTAAAGTTTCTGAAATCACCGGTGATGACACGAAGACAAAAATGGCAGACTTGGAAGTAGGCAAGAAATACTACTTGGGGAACTATTTTAAGAATCATGCTTTCTGGACGAATGGTTGTTCTTGGGACGTATATGGCGGTCCGACCGGTCTTACTGGTACCAAGTTGCCTGTATTGCTGAAATATGACTCTGCCGGAAACAAGATTGTGATGACTGACTATTGCAAGAAATATTTCTGCAAACAAAACTATTCTTTGGTTTTAGAGCCACAAGGAAATGAAACGAGTAGCACATTGGACGTAAACAGCGAAGAACAATCTTTCACATTGAAAATTGTTCCGACCACTACTAACTTCCAATTCAAGTTTACCTTTATCAGCGACTACTCCAGTCAGAATATGTTCTTCAGAATCATCGAAGGATAATTCCGGAACCTATTCATAATAGAGTATCGTTATGATATTGAACAAAAACTAATCTATAAATAGCCATGCCACTAAATCGTAAGCTTGTAATCTTCGTTTTTTGGCATGGTTCTTTTTATTTTTTCACATGGCATTTATGTCAAATTCATTGCAACATTTAGTTTTTCAATGCAGAGATTTAGTTTTTTCTGTGCATAGATTTAGGATTTTCTATGCATAAAACTAGAGGAGTTTATGCAACGGCATAGTTGTCATATTGCAACGGGACCATAGTCATCTTATAGTAAGACAAATGTCACCTTATAAAGTGCTATTTGTCACTTTATAAGGTGAACAGCAATTTAAAAAGAAAGAGAAACCTATAAAGATACAAAATTAATCAACGAAAAACAAGAGCAAAGACAATTAAGCACATATTAAGTGTACATTAAGCGGTACTTCATTCTAATATTTATTGTCGAACCGTACTTTTATACCAAAATTATTATTAACTTGTAATATCATGAATAGAATCAGCAAAGTATTTCTGGCTTGTGCGTGCAGCGTCCTCTGCATGAACGGACAAGCACAAAGCAATGCTACATGGACAAACGACTTCTCCAATGCCGGAGAAACATTGAAAGTGGTGGGTCGGGGAACATGCAGTATTGCCGACAATGTATTCCGTTCGAAAGGCGCTTATGCCGTATTCGGTCATCCCGAATGGAAAAACTACTCCTTTTCTTTCAAAGCCCGTGCCCCTAAAAATGCCGAACAGGTGCAGATATGGGCGAGCTTCCGCAATTACAACCGTTTCGACCGTTATGTGGTAGGTATCAAAGGCGGACTGCAAGATGATCTTTACCTGATGCGCACCGGATATATGGGTACGGACGAATTTATGGGAGTCCGCCCGTTAGGTTTCCATCCTGTACCGGGAGAGTGGTATCGTGTAAAAGTAGAAGTTTGCGGCAACCGTATCCGCATATTCCTCAACGACGAGAAACAACCACATATTGATCTTGTAGACAAGAATGCCGACCTGGTACCATCAGGTGAAGTTGCTCTGGGTGGAGGATGGATAGAAACTGAATTTGATGACCTCACCGTTACTCCGATGGCAGACGATGCACTGAAAAACGTGAAAGTGGCAGAATATCAAAAGAAGGCCACTCCTGCGGAGAAAGAAAACAAACGCCGCCAGGAACGGGCTTCCTATACTTCCGCCAAACTGGCAGCGCTCACCGGCAGCCGCACAGACATCACGCTGGATGGCAACTGGCTCTTTATGCCCGACTATCAACTGGACAACAAGGATAAGGCTGTTTCGGTACAAACGAACGACCAGGGACTGGCACATCATGTCCGTTCCTAACTTCTGGACACCAATCCGTATCTGGCTGCATGGCGAAACGATGCCCTCTCCTACCGGTGCACAACCCAAAGGTGTGTCGGACACCTACTACCAACAGGAAACCGACCGCTGTGAAAACTATACATTCGATTATCGCCGGGTGAAATATGCCTGGTACCGTCAATGGCTGGAACTGCCTGCCAATGTGGAAGGCAAAAAAATATGACACTGACCTTCGACGCGGTCTCCAAAATTGCCGAAATCTATATCAACGGAACATTAGCCACTTCACATCTCGGCATGTTCGGTGAAATTCAGGTAGACGGCAGCCATTTGCTGAAACCCGGTAAGAACCTGATTACCGTAAAAGTGACACGCAAAATGGATGGAAGCGCATCGGAATCGGCAAATGCCATCGATTTCTTCTATTCTTCCGTACGTGAAAGTGAGCAGGAAGATGCCAAAGTGGAAGTGAACAAAGATGCTCTGCTGAAAGAAATTCCTCATGGTTTTTATGGTGACGAACCTGCCGGAATCTGGCAACCGGTAAAGCTGACGATTACCGACCCCGCAAAAGTGGAAGATGTCTTTATCAAACCGACCCTGAATGGCGCTACCTTCGATGTAACCCTAAAGAACCATGGTAGTAAAAAAGAAACAGTTCGACCTTTATACGGATATCATCGACAAAGAAACCGGTGCTGTACTCTATTCGGGATTATCCATACGGAAACTGAATCTCAATGCAGATGAAGAGCGCATGGAAACCTATATGATCAGCGATTTGAAACCTCGCTTATGGACACCGCAGCATCCCAACCTGTACGATTTCAAATTCCGCCTGGTAGCAGATAAAGGAACAGAACTGGACTGTCTGACAGAAACTTCCGGATTCCGTACTTTTGAGGTGAAAGACGGACTTTTCTACCTGAACGGTAATAAATACTGGTTGCGCGGCGGAAACCACATTCCTTTCGCACTGGCACCTAATGATGAAAATCTGGCCAATACTTTCATGCAACTGATGAAAGCCGGAAACATCGACGTAACCCGTACACACACCACTCCGTGGAACAAACGCTGGATGACAGCTGCCGACCGTAACGGTATCGGTGTTTCATTCGAAGGCACATGGTCGTGGTTGATGATTCATTCCACTCCAATTCCAGACCAGCGTCTGATTGAAATATGGCGTAACGAGTTTTTAGGATTGCTGAAAAATATCGCAATCACCCTTCACTGCTCTTCTGGACAGTGAACAATGAAATGAAGTTCTACGACAATGACAGCAATCTGGAACGTGCCAAAGAGAAATACCGTATTATTTCGGATGTAGTGAAAGAGATGCGTCGCATCGACCCTACCCGTCCTATCTGCTTCGACTCAACTATCAGGCCAAAGGCAAGGATAAGAAATTCGGTGCTGACTTTATGAGCAGCATCGATGATGGCGACATTGACGATATGCACGGTTATTACAATTGGTATGACTATTCGGTATTCCGTTTCTTCAATGGAGAATTCCAAAAACAGTTCAAGGTAACCGACCGTCCGCTTATCAGTCAGGAGATGTCTACAGGTTATCCCAATAATGAAACGGGGCATCCTACCCGCTCCTATCAGCTCATCCACCAAAATCCTTATACACTGATCGGTTATGAATCTTATGACTGGGCAGACCCGGCTTCCTTCCTGAAAGTACAAGCATTCATCACGGGTGAACTGGCCGAAACGCTTCGTCGCTCCAACGACCAGAGCTTCGGGTATTATGCACTTTGCATTGATGACATGGTTCCGTCAGACATACGATTATCAGAACATTGAACCGTACCCCACCTACTATGCTTTGAAACGGGCTTTACAACCTGTATTGGTTAGTGCAGAATTGTGGGGACGCAACTTGTACGCAGGTGAGAAACTGCCTACACGCATCTATATAGTGAACGACCGTGAAGACGGTACGGATTTGAAACCTTCCCTGCTTCACTGGGAAATACAAGACGAAACCGGAAAGTGTCTGGCAAGCGGTTGTGAAAAAGTTCCTGCCGTGAAACATTATGCGCGATACTATGCCGAACCTGATATTCAGTTGCCGGCCAATCTGCCTGCCGACAAGACAAAAGCCAAACTGGTATTAAAACTCACAGAGAACGGTCTGCCAATTTCTGCCAATGAATATGAGTTGTTGCTCACTAATAAAGAGTGGAATGTAGGTCAGGTAGACCCAAACAAAAAGATTGTATTATTGGATAAAGATAACACGAAAATGGTATTTGACTTCCTGAACATCAATTATCAACCGATTTCTTCCATAAAAGAATTGCTCAACAGCAAACTGAAAGCTGACCTTTGCGTTATCTCCGGTCTGACAGCCTGCACTGACGAAGAAAAGGAGCTGATCCGTGCTTATCAGTCAAAAGGTGGAAAGCTACTCTTCCTCAACAGTAAGGAAGCCGTCAAAGCTATATATCCTGAATATATCACGGGCTGGATTATCCCGACAGAAGGCGATATCGTAATTATGGAACGCAATGATGCTCCGGTGTTCAATGACATCGATGTATTGGAATTACGCTATTTCAACAACAATAAACGGGAAATTCCGCAAGCATGTACCGCTACTCTGAAAGTCCATCGCCACAAGAACGTGACGGAACTGGCAGGACAGATGAAAATTCATGCTTACATTGATGGTGGAAAACCGGAAGACCGCATCGAACGAATAGAATCTATGCGTGGACTGACGATGTTACAAATAGCTGACGGAAAGGGAGAAGCAATGATCTCTACCATGTGTACGGAAAAGGCAACGACAGATCCGGTAGCTGGTAAGTTAGTAGTGAATATGATTAATTGCCTGACTACCAACAAATAGGAATAAGGTAGAAAACAGAAATAAAAGAGAGGACGAAAGTCCGAAAGGTTTTGAATGAATAAACTCCCTCTTACTTTGCCGTGAGGGGAGTTTTCGTTTTAAAGTCTTTCGGACTTTCGTCCTCTCTTTTTTATTTCAGAAAGGAAATAATCGTTGTAAAACGAATATCGCATTGTGCAATATTCATCTGATCGTATATCTCTTACCTTTAACAGTATCAAAAGCAATCCGGTCGTCAGCGAGTACTCTTACCTTAGCACCGGAAACTTTCAGACTCTTTGCATCCGGATATTTAAGCATACACTCTGCACCTGCATTAGAAAGTATTTCAATCGAAGTGATTTTCCCTTCTTTCCAGGTTACATCCACTTCAAAGTTTCCCCGGCTTTCATCCCTTTGAACGCACCGTCTTTCCATACATCGGGCAAAGCGGGAAGCAACTCGATATATCCTCCCTGACTCTGCATCAACATTTCCGCAATCCCGGCTGTACAACCAAAGTTTCCATCAATCTGGAAAGGCGGATGCGCGTCAAAAAGGTTGGTATATACACCACCGAAACGGCCTTGGGGAACAGTCAGTTTCATTGCACTCCGCAATAATGCATGAGAGCGGTTACCATCATGCAAACGGGCCCAGAAATTTAGTTTCCACGCTTTACTCCAGCCTGTGCCCTCGTCTCCACGGGTATTCAATGTCACTTTCATGGCATTTGCATATTTATCATCTTCTTCGCTCCTTCCGATCACAATCTGCGAGCCCGATGCAGCCAGAAAAGATGGTTCGTATGTCTGTGCCCACCGTCTCCGGTAACGTCTTTCGTCACTTCGTCCTTCCACTCCATCAATTGTCCGCCCAATCCTATATTCGGACCGGAAAGTTTGTTCATTGCAGTCTCTATTTCTGCAATCTCCGGTTCTTTATCCTTACCTAACACCTTGCTGGCTTTTATCATCATATCGAACATCTCTGCTATCATAGCTTGTGAGGTGGAGCAACCTAATGAAAACTCACCATGCTCGGGAGAATGTGAGGGGTTTGCCACCAAAGTACCGTCCCGCTCATCCGTCCAAAGGTTATCCACCCAGAAAAGAGCCGCTTGGAGCATGACATCATAATACGCTTCTAAAAAGTCCTTGTCGAGATTAAACTGGTAATATTCCCAAATATCCCGGCACATCCAAATAGCTCCTGCCGGAAAATGATGGGGAGTGTCTTTCTTGGCCGGAGCCGTATTACCCCAAATATTCTTTTCATGATGCGTCACCCATCCACGTACATTTCCGCCATCGGGCTTGCAATAATATTGTTGTGCCGTATATTTTCCGCGTGGTACGAGGCTCTTTACATATTCTACCATAGGCAGGTGGCAACGGATAGATTAGTAGGCTGCGTAGGCCAATAATTCATCTGCACATTGATATTGGTGTGATAGTCGGAATTCCATGGGATTGGAAAGTCTTTCTCCCCACACCCCTTGCAAATTGGCAGGCAGAGAACCTTCTCTTGAAGAAAAATCAATAGATAACGACCAAATTGGAAATACAACATTTCCAGATATTGATTCTCGGATTCCGAGTTGGCATGAGCATCCATACCCTTCAACAGGCTGTCTGTAGTTGCAACGGGCATTTCCGGCAGATTGCCCAAATTCAGTTTCATTCTGTCATACAACGAATGGTAATCTTTCTCGTGGGTAGCCAATAAAGTGGTGTATTTTTTATTGGTCGCCTTTTTCAGCGTAGCCTTCACTTTATCCAGCGGTTCTTCTCCAGAGAAATAATGATAAGAATCGTCCATGCATTGCACATAGTTCGTTGCAGCCGACATCAATACGATGATTTCTTTGGCCTGTTCTATCTTCAATTTCTTCCCGTCTACTACCGTAATCTTTCCGCCTGTATGTTTCACTAATAGTTGCTGGGCGTATTTCAATCCATTCTTCCAATGATCTCCTACACGCTTGTCACCACTCATCGGAGTAGGATATCCTGTCAGGGTAATCGTATTGTTCAAAGCCCGGATGACCTTGTCGGTATGCAATGACTCCAAAGATATCATACGTGAAATCTTTTCCCTTCTTCGAATCTGAGGTGAGACGCATCACCATTACATTATCCGGATAACTCATAAAATACTCCCGTTTGAAGGTTATTCCTCCCTCTTTATAAGTTACCCGATGAATGGCATTGTCGATATCCAGCGTCCGAGTATAGTCAGAATAGGCAGGTTCGGAGGTAGCCGAATTTACAACCTCTACAATGATATTACTCAATGTTTGAAAAGAGCCGAAATGCTCTTTAGTTCCCGCCAGTTTATCTATGAGGTTTCGTAGTTCCGTACCGTTACCATCCCCCTCATAATTATGGGTAATCAATTTTCCGTCTGCGTCAATATAAGCGGAATGATTTGCAGTAAAATCATTCATCTTCTGCTGTAACAGCACACGGGTTTTATGAAGATAACTTTTATTCGTTTCCGGGGTTCCCAAATGCCCTCCGTTATAAGACGGATCTTCGCCAGGACCTCCTGACCACAAAGTATGTTCATTTGTCTGAATAACATCTACTTCCACACCTCCGAAGATCATAGCGCCCATATAACCGTTACCGATAGGCAATGCTTCGCTTTCCCACACTTTTGCGGGTTTGTTGTAAGTAGCTTTCAGGGGTGGCTGTTGGAAACGGGCAGCCATTGTTGTTTCCGCCATCAGGCAGCATAAGAATAGTGCGTTTATACACCGCAAATACTTGTTTTTCATAATACAATAAATTAAAAAGTCGGGCTGTGTAAAAGGTACAGTTAATACATCGATTACCCTTTACACAGCCTCAACAACTATGATACAATCTATAAATTAATGACAGTTTGCAGACGAATATCTTTAGAGGAAGCACCGACCATAATGTCGAACGCACCTTGGGGAACGATGAATTGTCCCAATCTTGCATCCCAATAACGAAGTTGCTCTTTATCGAGTTCGATTTCTACCACACGGCTCTCTCCTGATTTTAAAGGAATACGCCGGAAACCTTTCAACTCTTTAATCGGAACGACACCTCCGGTTTCCGGAATCCGCACATAAACCTGTGCCACTTCATCCCCTTTCCTCTTGCCGGTATTCTTCAAGCGGAAAGAAACGCTGACGGTATTTGCACCGTCTTTTACTTTCAAATCGCTGTATTTGAAAGAAGAATAACTAAGTCCGTAACCAAAAGGATAAAGAACGTCTCCTTTAAAATATTTGTAAGTACGCCCTTTGGTTATATCGTAATCATCGAAAGCAGGCAATTCATCCAGAGATTTATAATAAGTGAGCGGCAAACGCCCGGCTGGATTGTAGTCACCAAATAATACGTCGGCAACGGCTGTTCCTCCCTGTTCACCCGGATACCAGGCATTTACGATGGCAGGAATATGTTCGTTCATCCAGTTGACAGCCAGTGAGCTTCCTGCTACCAATACAACGATTATATTGGGATTCACTTTATAGATTTCCTGCAGAAACTCTCTCTGATCCGCCGGAAGCTGAATATCATACCGGTCCTGTCCTTCACGCTCTATCGATTTATTGATACCCATCACAGCAACTACCGTTTCACATTCGCGAACCGCTTTCCCGGCTTCTCCGTACAAATCGAGACGGGTCGCTTTTCCTACCTGCGGCACTTTCCATTGTAATTTTGCGATAGCATAATCCCGGTTATCATAGTATTCCGCTTTTAACTGATAATCTTTCCCCGCTTCAAGATAGATGGAAGCAGAGTCTGTAGATACCGCATGAGCCGACCAGGGCGTCAATCAACAACTGGTTGTCAATACTCAAACGACAACCATCGTCGGAAGTAAAACTAAAAGTATAACGACCGGAGATAGTCGGTCTCAACTTTCCCGTCCAACGAACGGAAAGCGGAGATTTAGGAAGAAAAGGATCGGGCGCCTGATTGGCAGGCTCAAAATTAATCCAACCTTCTTTTTACGTACTTTAGGCGTACCCTCCAATGCAGTGTTTTCAAAATATTCTGCTTTCAATCCTTCCGGAAAGTTTTCTCCTTGAATCAGTTCCAAGCCGTCGGCAGCAGATTTCCGGGGTGCATACACTACTTTCACTTGATCGCTTGCCCTGTCTTTTATACCTTGCAAAATGGAAACCGGATCTACTACCGGAGCGCCGCTGTAATCACCAAACTCACATTTACCGGCATTGATACCTACCACGGCTATTGACTTCACCTTATTAACATTCAATGGAAGCATATTATTCTTATTCTTCAATAAAACAATGCACTCCCGGGCTGCATCCAAAGCAATCTGTTGATGCTCTTTCGAGCCGATCACCGACGGAGAGATTTTAGTATACGGATTTCGTTCGGTTCCATCAAAAAGTCCCAGTTTCATGCGGGCCGTCAGCACATGATAGGCGGCGGAGTCAATATCGGCATCCGATACCATATATTGTTTGTAAGCATTCAACAGATATTCGTCATAGACATCATCTCCACACTCCAAATCCAATCCAGCCTGAATGGATAAAGTGGCAGCCGCCTCCTTCGTCTTTACATATTTATGGGCGTTTACCAATAAAGAAGGTCCGCCACAATCGGAAACGACATATCCCTGAAATCCCCAGTCCTGACGCAACACCTTTTGCAGCAGCCAGGGCATTTAGTGTACAAGGCACATCGTTCAACGCATTATAAGCAGTCATGATGGAAGCGGCCTTTCCTTCCTTCACACACATTTCGAAAGCAGGGAAATAATATTCACGCAGTTGCTTTTCCGAGATTTGCGGATTACAGATAAAACGGTTGTGTTCTTCGTTATTGGCTACGAAATGCTTGGGAGTGGAAACGATTTTCAAATAACGCGGATCATCTCCTTGCAAGCCTTTCACAAAAAAGCCGTTCCCATCACTCCGCTTAGAAAAGGATCTTCCCCATACGTTTCCGGGGTACGTCCCCAACGGGGGATCACGTGCCATATTCACAGTAGGTGACCAGAAAGTCAATACATCGCTAAATTGCTCTTTCTTGATTTCTTCCCCTGATCCAATTCATTCCAACGGGCACGCGCCTCATCCGAAATCACAGTGGCTACCCTTTTCTGCAACTCCGGATTCCAGGTTGCTGCCAGTCCAATAGCTTGCGGAAATACGGTAAAACGTCCCGGACGTACAACTCCATGCAATGCTTCATTTCCATGATAATATTTATCAATGCCCAGACGGGGAATACCGGGAGAAGTAGCACGCAGCAAACTAATCTTTTCCTCCACTGTCAGGCGGGAAAGTAAATCTGCCACCCGTTCGTGCACAGGAGCGTTTTCATTCTTATACAACTCTTGCGCATGTATCAATGAGCAAGACATCACAGATAAAGTACCTGCCAACAAAATCTTTTTATACCTGTTCATTATCACCATTTTTCTATCATATTTTCTTTTATAATTGTTCGTAGCACTTGCTCCGGAATCACTTTCCCACTTTCTAATCTACAGGGCCGTCCATCAACAAACCATGTTTCTTGTTCTTTACATCATGAGAATTGAAGTCGGCTCCGTATGTTGCAATTCCCATTACACGCATCATGGAATTCCGTGAGACATTCGTTTCTTTCGTCTGTAAACGATAGTCAATCACAGACAACACCAGATTTACATTCTCTTGTAGAGGATAAGTCACTAAAGCTGCTCCCCCGGGTTTCTGCAATGCTTCACATAATACGACCTGCGCACACTTCCAGTGTTCGGGAGACGTATTGAACAAGCTCCAGTCTGTACGGGAGGCTTTTAATACGATATTCCCCTTTTCGGTCAATGCTCCGGATAATCCCTGTTTTAAGATGTAGCGATCACCCTCCATCTCACTAAAATACAAATCGGGGAGTTCAAAATAATTTCCCCGAAGTATTTCTGTTCATCTCTAAAGCCGTAGCTCTGCGGTCGGTCAGTTTTACTTTCTCCGGCAACCAGTGACAGAAGTCATCACTCAATTTCTGTCCGATGCTCAATGCCAGTACCATTCCCCCTTTCTTTTTTCCATTTTTTCAAAGCAGGTTGTATGCGCTGCAAATCTTCGGCTGTCACCAATTCGGCATCTATGATCCATAAGTTTGCTTTTTTTCGGCTGGTCTGTTAACCCCAAACCGGCTTTGGTTATGAAATCTATTAAATCCGGACGAGGCTGTCCAATCAGACAGGCAACAGGATAAACAGGAGAAGGATATTCCGGTTTCACCGGATGTTTTACTTCTTCGAATGTAGTCCATTCACTGCCTTTGAGTGCGGCTTTCAGTGCATTGAACATGGGCAAAGGTTTATATAAAGGAAGTAAAGGATCCAATCCCGGGTTGAAAGTCGTCACATAAGGAGGGATGCGTTCGTATTGATACCCCGGCTTTCCTTCTTCATAGGCTTTACCGGCAAATATACCATCTGATAAATTCGGCAGACGACTAAAATCATGGTATCCCAAATTCATGTGTTCCAATCCGAACCAACAGACTTCGGAGGGAGAATAATAGGAAAGATAAGGGATAGCCATCTGTTTTACATTCTGATACACATCAATGGCCGGGTTTCACTACGCCCCTCATAAGATTGGTAAGCTCTTTCTCCGAAAAAAGGATATAGTCGATGGGGACGCCCGTAATAAGTAGCCCCGGATTCGCCTACAATCAACGGTTTATTCAAATCTTTGGGAAGGTCTTCCTGTTTCAGGCCATGAGAGGCAGGAATACGAAAGTTACGACACAACCATCCCATGCGGGTATATACCCAATGTTCCGGATAGCTAGGGAAATAGACCGAACTCGGTGTATACGGTCGTGGTGTCCCTGCTCCAACCTTGCTACCTCTTCCCCAGTCATTGACATTGATTGCAGAAGGGATTTTAATCTTTACTTTTTCCCATTTGCCGGGTTGGGGAGCTGTCAGTTCCGGAGCTATCCCGGAACCTTTTTTCCATGAAGAACGACCTTTCATTTCACTAATTACCATTCTCATTAAATGCCGTTATCGAGAAATAATATTCCGAGTCTCTGTTAAAGTAACGGGCTTCATATTGATTGTCAAATACCGTCACTGCGTGCGTTAACTTATCTTTCTGTGTTCCCCACCGTAACACGTATCCGGTAGCCCCTTCTTGTGCATCCCAAGTGAAACGGTACATTCGTTTATCCTCCGAATCCCGAATTGCCCGGAAGCCTGTCACCTTAGAAGGAGCAGCACCTTCTCCTTTACCAAATACACGGAAACCGGATAAAGAGAAGCACCCATCCATCTCTTTTAGCGTTACAAATTCTCAAATAACGGACCTTCACGGGTTTATCCAACGTAAACAGGCGATGAGGCTCATCTTTTCCATTCTCTGTTTCATCAAACAAATTCATCCATTTTTTCCCATCTGCCGAACCTTCGATAAAAAATTGATAAACAACGGGAGGGTGTGGTGCGAAAACCTTGAAGTGATGGTCGGCAAAATTCACGTGTATACTATTTACCAACATTGGAGTCTCCAAATCAACCTGCAACCATTCGCCCTTTTTTCCGGTTTGAGCAGCCCACCATGTTTCAATCTGTTCATCATTTGCATTGCCCGGTTCATAGCCGGCAAGAGACAAAGAAGCCTGTACCGGTTTCCGGTATGAAAGCAGATTCCATCCCATACTCAAATCTGTTTTATCAAAATCAACTTTCCGGTTAGGAATATAGAAAGGATAATCCGACCAGACTGTGTGAGCATATATACCGTTGCGACTGGATACAGCAACCGGGAAAAGTCCCAACCGCCGTTCAAACATATGACGAACGGAAATGATCATGGAAGCTACGTGCCAGTAGTTTCCATACTTATCCCGAAAAGTATGTCCGTGTCCTGCCCCACCGATAAAGCCTCCCGGTTTAAATGAGAACGGATTGTCTTCCACATATTCAAAAGGCCCCAAAGGAGTATCTCCTACATAGATTCCATCGCCATAGATACGATATTGAGTACCCGGAGCCGCATATTGCAAATAGTAACGTCCTTCATATTTCAGCATACAAGGTCCTTCGTTCCATCCCTGACGCGGTTCTTCATTATTCTTTCCGGGAACTTCCCAGCCATACTTGTCTCCATGATGCGCGATCAGTGCTTTGGCTTCACCCAACGCACGAAAACCGTCTTTCGGATCTACTTCCACCCCCATAATCGGGTCCTTATCCGAACACCCCCAATACATATACACCTTACCGTCCTCATCACTATAGAAAGCCGGGTCGTGAAGCCGGTAGGTCAGTTTGGTATCTACAGCCTCCCAAGTATCTTTTTCCGGATGGGCATTTTTGAAAATCTGTGTTTTCCCACTGGAAGTAGTAAAATAGAGCGTATCTCCTATTGGAAGAATGGTAGGAGCATAATCTTCCAATGTGGGGATAGTCGTACAAGGAACATATTCCCAGTCGGCCAGATCTTCAGAGCGCCAATATCCACCGGACTTGGACGCAAATAAATAATAATAGCCTTTAAAATACTCCAATACCGGATCAGCAGCTTCCCGACGCGATTCGTCTTTCGGTTGAAACCGGTAGTTCAGATTCATCGGATTCGTTACAATCCGATGTTGGGCGATTCGCTTTCCTGATGAACAGGAAGTGATACATCCTGCCAATACGCTTGCAATTAATAGATGAGTAGATCTCTTCATGGTGTTTTTCTTTTTATTTATTCCGGTATTTGTGTCATTCCCAGTGATCTGTACGAAAAGGCGATGCCGGCAACCCTTCCTCATTATACAGATTACAACGCGGGCTATTGGAAAATCCGTAGCGTACAGCTACGGGTTCGGCAACTTCAGGACTCGATACAATGACCTTATTACCTTCTATGACGGCATCCGCCCAAACAAATTTACGGTCGGTCCCGGCAATGCCAAATCCCGTGAGCTTTGTCGGCTTTGGACGAGCCTGTTCTCCTTCAGGGATATAGGGAGAAGTCCCTATCATCAACTTCTTACCCTGATTGGTAAACTCCAAAATAATTTTATTGCCCTTCACTGACATTTTCTTATAAAGAGGTCCCATACCAACAACTTTCTCTCCATATGCCAATTTACGGGCAACAAGAGCTAACCGATGTCCTACATCATATTTATCAACCGGATGCAAATCGAACGGGTCGCCAACATCAATCGTTACCGCCATCGCAGTATTAGGCAGGCTCAGTGCTTTCAACTGACCTTCGCGCACCCAACGCCAACCGTTCCCCTCAACAGAAGGCTCCTGATCTACAGGCTCAAAATTAGGAAGCTGTACATATACAAAAGGAAAATCTCCTATTCCCCATTTCTCCCTCCAATCTGTAATCATCCGGGAAAAAAGTGTCGCATATTCTTTTGCCGAGCCACCGGAATTAAATTCACCCTGATACCAGATTACACCTTTGATACTTAACGGAATTAAAGGAGAAATCATGGCGTTAAACAGATTAGCCGGGCCGTTATTTCCACCGTCCGGTTTACGTGGATTGGGTGGACGAGGTACTCTGGGTTCCGGTTTGGCGGGCGCTGGTTTCCCATCGGCTTGTGCAGCCCGTACGGCTACCGCCCATTCTTTTTGTGCCTGATTCCACTTTTACCTATTGTTTTATCCCATTCTCTTACTGCTTCATCAAACTCTTTCTGCTTCTGCGGATAAGTAGCGAGTATTTCCGGATTATCTTTCACATTTTTCTCGTAAGCAGCTACATAGTGAGCCAATGCTGGCTCCTGCTTTAGCCCGGAAAGACTGGTCCAGGCTTCTGCACGCGTACCTCCCCATGCAGACTGGATAACTCCCAACGGGCGTCCGTTTGCAGCACGCATATCACGTGCAAAGTAATAAGCTGTCGCCGAAAAGCCCTGTCCATTGATCTTAGCCAACATCTCCGGTGTACAAAGCACCCATCTGGCAGCCCGTTCGGGACTGGCTGTTCCTTGAGGAATTTCAATCTCCGACAATGGCTGTAGCGATGTATTTTTTAGGAACAAAGAATAAACGTAACAATGAATCTTCCGAATGAGCTATATCATCAGCATATTCTTTTCTTACCTTTATTCCCCACTCCATATTTGATTGTCCGGAAGCGACCCATACATCACCTACCAGTACATCCGAATAAACCAGTTTATTTTTTCCGGTAATAGTCAGCGTCTCTCCTTTTTTCTTCGTTTTTACCGGCTTCAATTTTACCTGCCATGTCCCGTCGGCATTGGCAGTGGTTCTCACTTTTTGTCCGGCAAAGAGTACTTCAATGTTTTCTCCGGCATCAGCCCATCCCCAAATCGTAATCCGGGTATCTTGCTGCAAAACCATGTGGTTGCCGAAAATCAAAGGCATCCTTACATCTGCTTTCACTTCCGGCAATCCCAAGATAGCGGACAGTGACAGCAAGCACGAAACCAAAAAGTAATTGTTTCATTTTATCAGGAATTAGATGAAGGTGATGGCTCTACAGAACCACCATCTTATATTTAGTAGTAAAAGCAACAGGTTGCTTGTTGTCTTTATCCAGTTTGAACGGAATCAGTTTTTCTTCTCCGGCTCCCAGTTCATAATGAATGGCATCCCCTGCTTTTTTTGCCGTCAACAAACATTTCCACCTTGCCAATATCCATCAGCGTGCCATTGTTTTTCACGCTGACCCATACAGTCTTTTGATTCTTCGTCAGATTCTCTTCCACTTTGGATATAGAAAGGATAAAGTCGGCACCGAATTCGTGCGTATAGTTAAGCATACCGGTCACCCCTTTTTTCTTATCGCTGTAACCCACACTATGTTTAATCTCATTCTTGGCCACATAGTCAGGACTCATACCACCGACACATATTTTGAATTCTCCTTTTTCCACTACTCTGTCCATATGATCATTAAGCAATGAAATATCGTATGGTGTCAGTTCAAAAGAGACGGTTTTCGATTCTCCCGGTTGCAAATAAATACGGTCGAAATCCTTTAACTCCATAACACGGGTCTTGACGCTGGCATACATATCCGTCACATACAATTGTACTACTTCATCACCCGCACGGCTTCCTACGTTCTTCACTGTAGCCTCGACCGTCACATTTCCATTCGGCTTTTCCTGTACCTTCAATCCCGAATATTCAAAAGAGGTATAGCTAAGACCGAATCCGAAACGGTAGAGAGGATAATATTCCATGTCTACATATTCGTAACGGCGTCCTGAAGTCTTGAAGTTATAATACAAAGGAAGTTGTCCTACGTGACGCGGGAATGTCATCGGCAGGCGACCGGCAGGATTGTAATCACCAAACAGTACATCTGCCATAGCCGGACCACCTTCTTGTCCCGGCAACCAGTTTACGAGAATAGCTTTACACATTTCGGATGCTTTCAGAATATCATAAGGACGTCCTGCCTGAAGAATCAGAATCACCGGTTTACCTGTCGCACAAACCGCTTCCAGCAATTCCTGTTGTTTACCCGGCAGAATCAGAGTGGCCCAGTCATTATTCTCGCCGCATGTCTTGCGAACATCATTGGTGGCTTCGCTGGTAGAACAATCCCCCAATACCATTACTACAACATCGGATTGAGAAGCTGCTTTTACTGCTTTGGGAATATTCGTTTCATCTGGATTTGTAAAGTCACAACCCTGTTCATAAAGAACTTTCGTTTGCTTACCAACAGCCTCTTTAATGCCTGTCAATACGGACTTCAACTGTCCGGGTAGTAATTTCGGAGTGTAATCACCCGGTTGGAGATCGTCTGCTCCGGGACCCAGTACAGCTATTGTACGCAGGTTCTTGGTCAAAGGCAGAAGGTTCTCTTTATTCTCCAACATTACGATAGATTCACGTGCCGCCTGACGTGCCATTTCTTTATGGCTGTCTGAGTTCCATCCCGGATAAATCTTCTTCCAGTCCAACGGTTTGCAGGATTCTTTTCAAAGAGTTCATTACGGAACATGGTAGAAAGCATGGTACGACATACGTTGTCCAGATTTTCCATGTTGATGCGGCCGTCTTTGGCGGCCTGAATCACTTCTTTATTGTTATAAGTATCACCGCAATTAGTGCAATACCGGCAGCCAATGCCTGGTTAGCGGCTTCTATCTTATCTTTTGCTGTATAATGTTTACGGGCTGTCAGATTTCCGATAGCGCCACAGTCACTGACGATGAATCCATTGAATCCCGATTCCTGCCGCAAAATCTGTTGCAGCAGTTCCATACTCTTGGCAACCGGAATACCCATATAATCGGAGTAAGCCATCATCAAAGACTGACAGTCATAGTTTCGGATAGCATGACGGAACGGCACCAGGTGAACTTCACGCATTTCACGCTCCGACAAGCCGATGTCATGTGAATCACGCCCACCCAACGGAGCACCATGTCCGCCGAAATGCTTCGGAGTAGTAAACAATCCTTTAGATTGGTATCCTTTAATCCATGCACCACCTATTTGTGATACCAACACAGGGTCTTCACCAAATGTCTCCTCACAACGTCCCCAACGTGCATCCTGTGCCACATCCAGTACCGGTGACCATGCCTGTTTTGTATTGGCAGCCACCGTCTCGTCTCCGATCACCATAGCCACTTCTTCCGTCAGCTTCCTGTTCCAGGTAGCTCCCATCGCTAAAGCCTGAGGGAAGATAGTAGCACCGCTACCATAAGAGAAACCATGCACCGGCTTCTACCTTTGTAATGGGCGGTACATATAAATGAGGATTCCCGGGGATCCCCCATCCCTCACGAATCAATTCCATCTTGTCTTCGGATGTCATCACTGCCAGCAGACTTTCCACACGTTCTTCTACCGGAAGCGATGCATCCATATAACGACGGTCAGTCACTTTCCCTTTACTATCTGTCAGTACCTTCTCTGCTACCAATACTGAAATCTCCTTTAGAGAGAAAGGTTTATCCAGCTTTCCCGGCTTGAAATTCAACTTGACATGAGCACCATATTTAGGAGTGAATTTGACTTTCATCTGTTTGTCGCTCCCTTCGATCCGGTAGTTCACGGGAGTTCCCAGATTCATGGGGTCATAAGTGACAAAGATATCCAGTACTTCTTTCAGTTCATTCTTAGTTGATACCCTGCATCTGAAGGTCCAGTTCACAAACATCTCCGGGCTGCTGAATGGTAAACATCAGCCATTGTTCAGCCTTTAGTGCCTGAGAAGGGATTGTCCACATCGTTTTTACATTTTTATCAAAAGCTAAAGCAGCATTGTCCGCATTGGCAGAAGCCGATACCGACAGTATATCACTTTGTTGCTGCGCCATTGCCATCGAACATGACAATAATCCTATTGCCAATATCCATTTCATTTTGTTTTTCATGCTATGTTCGTTTTTCTAATATTATCAGAATCTCATTTATCTATTATATGTGTATTTCCAATCATTTTCAATGTACTTTCTACCAGTTTCAAAGGAGTAGCCAGCGTCGGCACAGGTGAAGAACCGCCAACCTGTATTCTTACTGTTCCCGGCAGGACCTTCCGGATGCCATTTTCATCCACACAAGACAAGTCTTCCGGAGACAGGGAAAATGTCAGGCGTTGTGCTTCACCAGACCGTAAGTGCACCCGTTTAAAACCTTTCAATGCGGTCAACGGAACCAATATCTTTTTATCAGGATGGGATATATAAAGCTGAACTACTTCTTCACCTTCCAACCGTCCGGTATTCTTCACCGTTACAGTTACCTGCACTTCCTTGTCTGTGGTGTGACAGACTTTAGGCAGGTTCAGTGAAGAATAAGTAAAATCCGTATAGCTCAATCCATAGCCAAAAGGATAAACAGCTTTTCCGTTAAAATAGCGATAGGTACGTCCCTGCATATCATACGATTCGAAGTCGGGCAAATCACTATCCTGTGCATAAAAAAGTGACCGGAAGCTTTCCTGAAGGATTGTAATCTCCCAACAATACATCAGCAATAGCTTCTCCTCCATATTGTCCGCCATACCAGGCATTCAGTATAGCCGGAACATTCTTGGCTTCCCAGGAATAGCCAATGCGCTGCCTGTCATCATCACAAAAACCGTCGGAATATGCTCTGCAGCCAATGCTT